>ERZ773162.177-NODE-177-length-85345-cov-7.556267_pt1 | contig 85345 bp, 118 predicted proteins | sample MGYA00511113_ERZ773162 | MGnify/ENA primary metagenome ERZ773162 (study PRJEB29015, sample SAMEA2737807) | human gut metagenome | biome: human gut; feature: human-associated habitat; material: faeces | place: China | collected 2012 ... | reverse complement strand
TTATTGACGAAATGCAGGACTATTCTTATCTGCAGTATGTGATCCTGAATCAGATCTTCAAATGCCGGATGACCATTCTCGGTGATAAAGCACAGACTTTAGATGAACAGATGCGTGATGTATTGCAGTTCCTTCCGGGCGTATTTGATCAGAAGATCCGCAAGATCGTGATGAATAAAAGTTACCGGAATACAATGGAGATTGCCAGATATGCCGAAAAACTGACTGGTGTCAAAGACGTAGAACTCTTAAAACGTCATGGAAAAGAAGTGGTAGAAGAACAATTCCAGACAGAAGATGCAGTTCTGGATGAAATCCTTTCAAAAGCCAAACTTGGAGAAGACGAGTATGAGACTGCTGCCATTATTACCATGACGGAAGCAGAGGCATCCACCTTATACCAGATATTAAAAGCCCGCGGCGAAGAAGTGCATTATATCGACCGCAACAGTTCCGTATTCAAAAAAGGACTTACCGTCACGACCTTTTATCTTGCAAAAGGTCTGGAATTCGACCAGGTATTCGGTGTGTTCCAGGATGCCGGAAACTCGATGTTGAATCAGGCAAAATATATCTGCGCAACAAGAGCATTACATGAATTATATATGTATCAGATAAACAGAATAGAAGAACACTAATCACTAAGGCAGAAAAATTATTAGCAGAATAGATGTGCAGAAATTAGTTTTTCGAAAGATTATTAATTATAGTTAAAATTAAAAAAAGCAGAGATAGAAAGAACAATAGAATGAAGATAACATTAATCACAGTGGGAAAGATAAAAGAAAAATATTTAAAAGATGCAATCGCAGAATACAGCAAACGTCTAAGCCGCTACTGTAAGCTGGAGATCATCGAGGTGGCAGATGAAAAGACTCCGGATAATGCAAGTGAGACCGTAGAAGATGGTATCCGCGACAAAGAAGGAGAGAGGATTCTCAAATATGTCAAGGAAGATGCCTACGTCGTTACACTTGAAATCAAGGGAAAACTTCTGACCTCAGAAGAACTGGCAGAAAAGATTGACAAGCTTGGGATCCAGGGAACCAGTCACATTATATTTATCATCGGCGGCTCGATCGGACTTGGAAAAGAAGTGCTGAAACGCTCGGATTATGCACTAAGTTTTTCAAAGATGACATTTCCACATCAGCTGATGCGGGTGATCCTCCTGGAACAGATCTACAGAAGCTACCGGATCATCAGCCATGAACCATATCATAAGTAAAATGCCGAAATAAAAGAAAATATTATAGAAACAATTGTAGATATATAAAAGATATTATAAAAAATTCTTGTTTCAAAAGATATCTTCCTTTATACTAATAAGGATGAAAATGTCAGGAGAGGATATACTATGAAGCAAGTGAATTTAAAAAATCTGTGTATGATCTTGTTGGGGAATACAGTTTATGCACTGGCGATCGTCGTGTTTATTCTGCCAAATGATATGATCACGGGCGGAACGACAGGACTGGGTATTGCAATCCACCATTATTTCGGGCTTCCAATCCATACATTTGTATTAATCTTCAATACATTGATGTTCTTACTTGGAGCGGCTGTTCTTGGAATGAAATTTGCACTTACAACACTGGTCAGTACATTCTATTACCCGGTTATCTTGGGTGTGCTTGAACAGATACCGGCACTTCAGAATGTAACAGATGATAAGATGTTATCAACAATCTGCGGCGGTCTGATGATCGGAATGGGAATCGGAATTGTAATACGTTGCGGTGCATCGACCGGGGGAATGGATATTCCGCCATTGGTTCTCAACAAAAAGTTCGGACTTCCGGTATCGGTGATGCTGTATGTATTTGATTTTATAATCCTGATCTCACAGATGCTTTTCACCAACAAAGAAGAGATTGTATACGGTATCTTACTGGTACTGATCTATACCGTCATTCTGGACAAGGTACTGCTGATGGGATCTACCAGAACAAAAGTAGAGATCATGACTGAAAAATATGAAGAACTGAACCGTCTGATCCAGGAACGTCTTGACCGCGGAACGACACTGGTCTATACACAGACCGGATATCTGAAAAACGATCAGCCGATGATCCTTACCGTAGTTTCCAATCGTGAACTTATGCGCCTGAACCAGCTGGTACAGGAGATCGACCCACATGCATTTATGATTATTGGAAATGTAAATGAAGTGCGAGGAAGAGGATTTTCACAGCAGAAAGTTTATAAGAAAGAAACTATCGAAAAATAAAAATACGCAGAATAATACAGAAAATAAAACCGACAGACTGTGCCCGGCGAATCTGCTTCGAATGAAGCAGATTCCCGTATGGTACAGATTGTCGGTTTTCCTGATTTTTAACCTTTTTTCTTGCGCTCTATACATTTCCATTCGGAATTCTCACAGATGAAGTGCCAGTATTCCAGAAGCTTTTCAGATGTCTTTCTGTCCTTTCCGCGGACGATGAACCAGAGGTCATCTGCAAATGTTCTTGATTCTGTTTCTTTTTCATTCTGTCCGTCTTCCGGATTTGACATCTTTACAGGTGACGCCGTTGTAAGTTTGATATCTTTGTAACGGATGATCCTCTCGATTTCATCCTGAATCTTCAGATATTGTTCTGTAATACCAAGCTGGCGGTATTGCTCTGCCAGGCGGATTCTTTTATTTCTCCCGGATAAAATAACATACGTGACAACAGATGTTATGATTGATGCAATAATCACAATTGCCAATATGATCAACACAAGAAGTGGTGTAGCCATAGATAATCGCCTCCTTACATGATAATATGGCTCATTATAACACCGATATCCTAGGAAAACCACCGTGAAATTGTCCGTATTTTCCTCGGTTTATGAATGGATTTTCTACAAAACTACTGTTATAATAGATAAATATATCAGGCGGATATAATTACTATGTTACTTTGGTATCTGCCAAAAGATAAAAAACACGGAGGTACAACATGAAAAAATTCGGGAAGATCTTAGGTGGAATCATACTTGGAATTGTATTGATTCTCCTGGTGGCTGTTGCCATTCTGACAGCGCTGGAATACCGTCCGGATCAGATAGAGACTTTGAACACAACCAGTGGAAAACAGTCCATATCTACAGGAGATTCGATGACGATCCTGACCTATAATACCGGATATGCCGGACTTAGCAAAGACGAAGATTTCTTTATGGACGGCGGAAGTAAAGTCATGCCGGAGACGAAAGATCTGGTAAAGCACAATATGAAAGGAATTGCCGGCATTCTGAATGATGCAGATGCCGATGTCTGTTTTCTTCAGGAAGTAGACATTGATTCCAAACGATCTTATCACATCAACGAAAAAGCTTACTACGAAAAAGCACTGGGTGTAGATGGAATCTTTGCATGTAATTTCAAATGCGTATATGTCCCATACCCGCTTCCGACGATCGGTAAAGTTGAAAGCGGCCTGGTAACATATTCTGATTACAAAGTATCGGAGGCTTCCAGAATCGCACTTCCGGAATCTTTCAAATGGCCGGTAAAAACCTGCAATCTTAAGCGCTGTATGCTGGAAACAAGAATTCCGATAAAAGGCAGTGACAAAGAGCTGGTTCTGATCAATTTTCATCTGGAAGCTTATGACAGCGGAGAAGGTAAGATCGCGCAGCGGAAAGTTCTGGTGAAGAAGTTAAAAGAAGAGTATGAAAAAGGAAATTATGTGATTGCCGGCGGGGACTTTAACCAGACATTTGATGGAATGGACACCTATCCGATCCACGATAAAGACAGCTGGGTTCCGGGAAAGGTCGGAAAAGAAGATATCCCGGAAGGATTTTCTTATGCAGTATCCGATAATGTACCGACCTGCCGCCTGTTAAACGGACCATACAGCGGTAACTATGATGATTCACAGGTATATGTACTGGATGGCTTCATCGTTTCGGATAATCTGAAGATCGATCAAGTGGAAAATATCGACACACAGTTCGAATATACCGATCATCAGCCGGTAAAATTAAATGTAACATTAAAATAATATACCAAAATATAATCTGTTTATCAGCCTGCCTTTCCCGGCGGGCTGATTTAACATAGATTTAACATATATCTAATATAAGTCGGGGAATGCTATGCTATATTAGGAATACTGGAATGAATATTTCGGAAAAGAAAAAAGTAAAAAATACACAGAGAAAGGTGAGAAAACACTATGAGCAGCATATATATGAACCGGGAACTTTCCTGGCTGAAATTCAATGAACGTGTACTGGAAGAAGCTGAAAATCCAGAAGTCCCATTATGTGAGAGACTGACATTTGCATCGATCTATCAGAGCAATCTGGACGAGTTTTTCATGGTACGTGTAGGATCATTATATGACCAGACACTTCTTGACAAAAAGATCCGTGAAAATAAGACAGGCATGACATCACAGGAGCAGATTGATGCAATCTTAAAACGCACAAAACAAATCAATAAACGCAAAGAAGCGGTCTATGAAGAACTGATGGAACGTGTGGCAGAACAGGGCATCCGCATTTTACGTTTCAATGAACTCGATGAAGAAGGGGCTGCATATCTCGAGCGTTATTTTGAATCCGAGATTGCACCATTGATCTCGCCTACTGTTGTAGGAAGAAGACAGCCATTCCCATTCCTTAGAAATAAAGAAATCTATGCCGTAGCCGTACTTGGCTCCAAGGGCAAGAAAGACCGTCTGGGAATTATTCCATGCACCAGCAACATCTTCGGACGCCTGATCGCAGTTCCGGGAATGCAGGGCACCTATATGCTCGCCGAAGAACTGATTCTGCATTTCGCACCGGCGGTATTCAAAGGATATAAGATCAAATCAAAATCTTTACTCCGTATCACAAGAAATGCCGATATCGATGCAGATGCATTGTACGACGAAGATCTGGACTACCGTGAATTTATGGAAGGGCTGATTAAGCAGAGAAAGAAACTGGCACCGATCCGTCTGGAACTTTCCAGAGATATCGACAAAAAAGGAATTGTCGTATTATGTGAATATCTGGAGCTGGATGAAAGCCATGTATTCATATCTTCAACACCACTGGATCTGTCGTTTGTATTCCAGATCCAGGATCTTCTCAGAAAGCATACGGAATTATATTTTCCAAAACGTACACCGCAGCGCTCTGACCAGTTCCAGGATGGAAAAAGTATCATAGAACAGATCCGGGAAGAAGACAAACTGTTATCTTACCCATACGAATCCATCCGTCCGTTCTTACATCTGCTGACGGAAGCGGCCGAAGATCCGGATGTCATCTCCATTAAGATGACCCTGTATCGTGTGGCGAAGCAGAGTAAAGTAGTAGAGGCACTGATCGAAGCAGCCGAGAATGGAAAAGAAGTTGTCGTACTGGTAGAACTGAGAGCCCGTTTTGATGAGGAAAATAATATCGGCTGGTCCAGACTTCTGGAGGATGCCGGCTGTCAGGTGATCTACGGACTGGATGGCTATAAAGTGCACTCCAAGCTGTGTCTGATCACCCGCAAAAATGGAGGTCAGGTAGAGTACATTACACAGATCGGTACCGGTAATTACAATGAAAAGACATCCAGATTGTACACCGACCTTTCTCTTATGACAGCTAACGTAGAGATCGGACTGGAAGCTTCCAATGTATTCCAGGCTTTGTCAAAGGGTGAAGTTGTAGAGCACAGTGAACATCTTCTGGTTGCACCGAAATGTCTGCAGAATAAAGTACTTGCCATGCTGGATGAAGAGATTGCACATGCAAGAAATGGAGAAGAAGCTTATGCTGGATTTAAACTCAATTCTCTTACAGATAAGAAGATCATCGATAAACTGATTGAAGCTTCCGAAGCAGGTGTGAAGATCGATATGGTTGTCCGTGGAATCTGCTGCCTGATCCCTGGTGTGGAAGGAAAGACAGAAAACATTCGTATCATCAGCATTGTCGGAAGATTCCTGGAGCATTCGAGAATCTATATATTCGGAAACAGTAAGCGCAGGAAATACTATATTGCATCCGCAGATTTTATGACAAGAAATACAGTCAGACGTGTGGAAGTGGCAGCGCCTGTATACGATGAAAGACTGCAGAATAAATTACAGGATATGTTCGATATTATGCTTGCAGACAACCAGAAAGCAAGATATCTGGATGCAGAGGGAAATTATCATCGTGTAATTAATGAGGAGGCACCACTGAATTCACAGGAGTATTTTTACACACAGGCATATCACGAACTTTAAAAAGAGGTAACTGAATTGCCATGCATATATTCCGGCGAAAAAGCATAGAGTAATACAAATTACCAGCACGGTATTTTTATGAAACGTCAGGAATGGAAAGAAAAAGCGGCGGAGATGTCGGGAGTCCCAAAAGATGTAGCAATGGGGCTCCCGATTCTTACGATTACCGGAACAAATGATCTTTGTGTGGAAAATTACAGAGGAATGACAGAATATACAGATCAGATAATAAGGCTTCAATCCAAAAGTGGTCAGATCAAAATCACTGGGAAAAAACTGGAAGTTATATATTATACAAATGACGAGATGAAGATTCACGGTCACATCAGAACAATTGAGTATCAACTATAGGAGGGGACCGTCGTGTTTGAACAGCTGATCTGGTACTTGAAAGGTTATGTCAGGATACGGATAACCGGATATTCGCCGGAACGTTTTCTGAACGCCTGCCGTTATAAAAATATTTATATATGGGATCTGAAGCGGGTCTGCGGTTCATATGAGATGAATCTTACGATTGATGGTTTTCGCAGACTGAAAGAGATCGTAAGGAAGACCGGTACGAAGGTTTGCATCATACGCCGCAGTGGTCTTCCTTTTCTTTTACACAGATACCGTAAACGTCACATACTGCTGTCTGGTTTTCTTATCTGTGCCGGTCTGATCCTTTTTATGACACGTTTTATCTGGGGCATAGATATCAGTGGGAATCTCTCTTATACAGATGATACGCTGAAAAGATTCCTTTCGTCCGAAAACGTCAAAGACGGTATGAAAAAATCAGATGTAAACTGTAGAAAGATCGTGCAGGATCTCAGAAAAAAGTACGACAGGATCATATGGGTTTCCGCTTCCGTGGATGGATGCCGTCTGGTCATCCGGATAAAGGAAAATGAAGACGATTTTACGGACAGTTCAAAAATCAGTTCAGACAATAACGAAGAAGGAAAAGATATTATTGCAGATACGGACTGCATAATTGTAGATATTATAACGCGTACCGGCACTCCTATGGTACAGCGGGGGACAAAAGTGAAAAAAGGAGCTATCCTTGTGTCTGGTCAGATTCCAATCTGTAATGATGAAAAAGAGATTACCGGTTACAGATTGAAAAATGCAGATGCAGATATAACAGGAGAAAAAGCCATTACATATCAGAAAGAGTTAACCAGACAATATATACAGAAAAAATATTACCGTTCAAGATTTTACTTTCTCCAGAAAAGAAATTACGGAATCCGTCTTGGCAGGCATTATTTCACGACTGAATCTAAAAACAATCAATATCCGGTCTTCGAAAAACATGTAGTTCAGAAAAAATATCAGATTGCCAATGTAATTCCGGTGACATTAGAAAAAAGCACGATAATGCCTTACCGCCAAATGTATAAGAAGTATACCAAAGCAGATGCCAGAATGATATTATCGGCAGATTTTCAGGATTACTGTAAAGAATTGGAGAAAAAAGGGGTAGAAATTATCCAGAATGATGTTAAAATATACACAGGGTCTGAGACGTATTATGCAAAGGGAACACTAAAGATCAGATGTTCCGTTGGCAGAAAGATGCCGTCTGTACCGATTCCGATAGAAAATTCTTCGGAAGAAGAAACAAAGAATGGAGATTAATGCATGGGATTAATGGAAACAGTCATCGATATACCTGCAGAACATGAAGCGAATGTGTTCGGGCAGTTCGATGTATATGCAAAGAAAATAGAACGGGCTCTTCATGTAACACTGATCGCGAGAGGTGAAAGTGTAAAGATCATGGGAGATGCTCTGAAGGTGGAAAAAGCAAAAAAAGTGCTGAATCAGCTTGTTGAACTTTCCAAAAGAGGCAACACGATTCAGGAACAGAATGTAGATTATACACTGGCGCTTGTAATGGAAGACAGTGAAGAAAATGTTCTGGAGATCGATAAGGATATTATCTGCCATACATTACAGGGAAAGCCGATCAAACCCAAAACCCTTGGGCAGAAAAAATATGTAGATGCAATCCGCAAACAGATGATCGTCTTCGGACTTGGGCCTGCCGGTACCGGTAAGACATATCTTGCGATGGCAATGGCAATCACTGCATTTAAAAATAACGAAGTTGGAAGGATTATTCTGACACGTCCTGCAATCGAAGCAGGAGAGAAACTCGGATTCCTTCCGGGAGATCTTCAGAGTAAGATCGATCCGTACTTACGTCCACTTTATGATGCACTGTATCAGATCATGGGCGCAGAAAGTTTTATGAAGAATTCTGAAAAAGGTCTGATCGAAGTGGCACCGCTTGCTTATATGCGTGGGCGTACGCTTGATAATGCATTTATTATTCTGGATGAAGCTCAGAATACCACCCCGGCACAGATGAAGATGTTCCTTACACGAATCGGATTTGGCTCAAAAGTTGTCATTACAGGTGATGCAACACAGAAGGATCTGCCATCCGGTCAGGTATCGGGACTTGATGTGGCAACAAGAGTTGTAAAAGATATCGAAGATATCAGTATCTGCCACCTTACCAGCAAAGATGTTGTACGTCATCCGCTGGTACAAAGAATCGTAAAAGCATACGAAGATTATGAAAGCAAACACGAAAACCGTCGTGGAAATGATGCTAAATACAAAGGAAAAGATAAGAGGCGAAGATCATGACATTATATTTTGAAGAAGAAGGGGATGTGAAACTTCCACTTGAATGTGAAGCACTTGCAAAAAGAGTAGTAGAAGAAGCCCTGGATTATGTAGGCTGCCCTTATGAGGCAGAAGTAAACCTGCTCCTGACAGAAAATGCACAGATTCATGAGATGAATAAGGAATTCAGAGGAATTGACAGAGCAACTGATGTATTGTCTTTCCCTATGATCGATTATCCGGAACCCGGAACATTTGACTTCCTGGAAGAACAGGAAGATTGTTTCGATCCTGAAAGCGGAGAACTGACGCTTGGTGATATTGTGATATCAAAAGAGAAAGTTCTTGCACAGGCAGAAGAGTACGGACACAGTCCGATGCGAGAATATGCTTTTCTTATTGCGCATTCTGTGTTACACTTAACAGGTTATGACCATATGGAAGATGAAGAACGCCAGGTGATGGAACAAAAACAACGAGAGATTATGGAACGCCTGGATATTCTGAGATAACAATTGATCTTACTAATTTATACAAAATGATGGAGTTAAAGATGTATGTCTGAACAACGTAAAAAAAATGAGAAGAATTTCCTCGTACAGGGATCGATTCTGGCGATAGCAGGAGTTATCACAAAGCTGATCGGAGCATTTTACCGCATTCCGCTGCTTAATATTATCGGAACGGAAGGAAACGGATACTATTCCGTAGCGTTCTCAATCTATTCCGTGGCTTTGATGTTGACTTCTTACAGCCTCCCTTTGGCAGTATCAAAACTGGTATCCGCAAGAGTCGCCGTAGGAGAATACAAAAATGCGCATAAGATTTTTCGTGGAGCCATAACATTTGCATTGCTCGCCGGTGGTTTTGTAGCTCTGCTTGTATTCTTTGGAGCTGATTTTATTGCAACGACGATCATGCATCTGGATATGAGTGCATATGCGCTCCGTGTATTGGCACCGTGTATTCTGATCGTTGCATTACTTGGAGTTTTGAGAGGATTTTTTCAGGGAATCGGTTCCATGGTCCCGACTGCAATTTCACAGGTTATTGAACAGATCATAAATGCAGTTGTATCTATTGCGGGAGCCTATGTATTATTAAATGCAGGAAAAGCCGTAGGAAAAACGAGAGGTGACAAATCTTTCGGTCCGGCATTTGCCGCAGCCGGAGGAACACTTGGTACTGTTCTTGGAGCATTCAGTGCATTAGTATTTGTTGGTCTTGTATTTCTTGCATATAACAAAGTCTTCAAACGCAAAATGAGACGTGACCATTCGAAAAAACGCGAAAGCTATAAGACGGTATACAAAGTTCTGTTTGTAACGATCGCACCGGTTATTTTAAGTGCAACTGTATATAATATCAGTGACTTCGTAGATACGGCGCTTTTTAATAACGTAATGGCTGCACAGGGGTTCAGTAAAAAAGAATATGCAAGTCTTTTGGGAATCTTTCAGGGACAGTACAGTACAATGATCAATGTACCGCTTTCTATTTCCAGTGCACTGGCGGCATCTCTGGTGCCAAGTCTGGTTGCAACAGTACAGACTGGTAGCAGAAAACAGGTACATAATAAGATCAATACGGTAAGCCGTTTTAATATGGTGATCGCAATTCCATGTGCGGTTGGTTTTATTACGCTGGCAAAACCAATCCTGAATCTGTTATATTTTACTCAGGATAATACAACGGCTGCACTGATGCTTCAGATGGGAGCTCTTTCGGTTGTATTCTTCTGTCTGTCAACTGTTACCAACTCTGTATTACAGGGCCTTGATGACATGATGACTCCGGTAAAGAATGCTGCAATTTCCCTGGTGATCCATATTGTGACATTGTTCCTGATGCTGGTAGTATTGAAATGGAATATCTATGCCGTAGTATTAAGTAAGATTATTTTCTCCGGAGCAATCTGTGTATTGAACGCAAAAGCACTGCGTGACAGGATTGGATATGTGCAGGAAAAGAAGAAGACTTTTGTAATCCCTGCACTGGCTTCACTGATCATGGGTGTGATCGCTGTTTTGGTCCACCTGATTTTCGAATTGTTCGCAGGCCCATATATTGCGACGATCATCGCACTTCTTGCAGCAGTGGTAACTTATGGTGTGGCTATTGTTGTACTTGGAGGAATTACAGAAGAAGAATTACTTGGCATGCCAAAAGGAGCTACCCTTGTGACATTATGCCGTAGATTACATTTGATAAAAGGGGAATACAGGTAAGTTATGAGACCAGTAAAAAAGATTGCACTGTTACACGATATATGCGGTGTAGGAAAAGCAGCCATGATGAATATGACACCTATCTTAAGTATGATGGGAATTGAAGCGTGTCCCATCCCGACTGTGTTGTTATCGACACATACCGGAGGTTATGGAACACCTGCCATATATCACGTACCCGGAGAATATATACGTACGTGTGCGGATCACTATAAGAAAGAAAACATTACATTTGACGCGATTTTTGTAGGATACCTTGGTAATGTTGACGTGATTGATTCTGTTATTTATTTTATCAGTCAATTTCCGGATACCAAAGTAATCCTTGACCCAATCATGGGTGATCACGGGAAATATTATTCTAATTTTGATGAATCTTACGGTACATCGATGAGAAGGCTTTTGCCTTATTCGGATGTAATTCTGCCAAATCTGACAGAAATGTATCTGCTCGCCGGAAAAGAGTATCAGATCACAGGGAATCACCGAAATGTCCTGCATCTGTGCGAAGAACTGCGCAAAATGGGTGCCAAAGATATAATCATCACCAGTGTTCCGAAAGATGATTGCAAAAAAGGTATCGTATTATATGAAGACGATGCATTTCTCTATATCGGGAACGGTGAAGTATTAAAAGAATTTCACGGAGCCGGTGACGCATTTGACGGAATGTTTCTTGCCAGACTCCTGCAGGGTAACACACTTCTGGAAAGTGTCCAGGCTTCTCATGCATTCGTATGTGCATGTATCAGAGAAAGTGAAAAGTATGATTATCCGGAGCGGGAGGGGCTTCTTATCGAAAAAACATTGAGAAAAATCGTATAAATACAATGTTATAAGCTAATACTGTACTCAAAAAGGAGTAATCACTATGAAAAATAAGTATGGTATTGGCTTTTTACTGTTTCTGATCCTTGTAGTATTTGGAATTACTTGTGCTTATCAGCTGAGCTTGAATAAAGGAAAGCGTGAAATCCAGGCCGAAATAAATGCGAAGGAACAGAAAGAAATGAACAACACTTCTGTGGCAGCAGACGGACAGGCTCTTAAAGACGACTGTTATTATCTGAAGGAATTAAATGGATATGTGGTTGTATATCTTAGTGATAAAAAGACGGTATATGAATATACAGATATTTCACTGGAGGACCTTCCGGAAAATCTTCAAAAAGAAATTCAGAATGGAAAATATATAGAAACATCAGAAAGCTTATATGGTTTTCTGGAAAATTATTCCAGTTAAACCTGAAACTTACAGAAAGGACAAAAGATAATGGATGATAAAAAAGTAGCAAGAATCAATGAATTATATCACAAATCAAAATCAGAAGGTCTGACACCGGAAGAACTAAAAGAACAGCAGATCTTGAGAAAAGAATATATAGATTCTTTTAAAAGGAACCTGCGTGGGCAGCTGAACAACATTTCTATAAAGGAAAAAGACGGAAGTATTACGAATTTAGGTGAGAAATTTGGAAGCAAAAAAGGAAATTAGACATAAGATCATCCGTCTCAGAAAAGAGATGGATCCACTTGTGTGGCAACAGGCAACCAACGACATTACCGAAAGAGTTATCAATCATCCGCGATTTTTAGAAGAGACCGATATATACTGTTATGCAAATTATAACGGAGAAGTGGGAACCTCTTCCATCATGGAGGAGGCCTGGAAGCTCGGAAAAAGTGTGTGGTTTCCGAGAATTGAGGGAAGCGAAATGAATTTTTACCTGGTAGAAAGTAAAGATGACTTACAGCCGGGCGCATACGGGATTCTGGAACCAACCGGCGATCATATAGCAGACGGAGAAGACGGACTTTTGATCATGCCTGGAGTCGCTTTTGATGAAGAATGCCACAGGATTGGATATGGCGGCGGCTTTTATGACAAATATCTGGAAAAACATCCGAATCTGCATGCAGTTGCAATTGCATTCGAATTGCAGATGTACAGAGAACTTCCTTTTGAGGAACATGATATAAAGCCAGAGAAAGTTGTGACAGAAAAGCAGAGTTATCCGCTTGATACAGAAGAGAAAAGTCTTATATAACAAAAAGGAGTGAACCAAAGATGGCAAATGGGTTACCGAAAGATCCTATGCTGTTACTTAGTGTAGTCAATACAAAACTCAGAGATTATTATCACAATCTGGATGCTTTATGTGATGATATGAATGTAGAAAAAGAAGAAATTGTGAATACTTTAAAAACCATTGATTATGAATATGACGAAAACAGACATCAGTTTGTCTAAATCCATGATTACTAATTGATTCTAAAATAATACAAAGGAGCAAAAAGAATGCTTAATAATGTTAATTACGATATAGATATTACAAAAGAGCCGCCGGCGGATGATACTGCCCGTCAGTATTATTTCATCGAAAAGGCAAAGGCATATGTACAGCGTGAATCCGAAGAACTTGGTCGTCCGCTGACGTTCTGCGTTACAACCTTTGGTTGTCAGATGAACCCGGTAATAGAGAATTATTAAGCATTTATATTGAACATACAAAAAGCCCCGAAAGCATTGATTTTTCGGGGCTTCTTTGCTATCTGTATAATAATGTGTGGGTTAATCCATTCTTGAAAACAATCTCTGTAATATGCCTGTCCATAACTGTGATATGGTCAATAATGGAGTTCATAAGTGCTTTCATTGCTTCTTCATCCATCATTGCGAGTTCGGAATACTCTATATTCCCACCACTGTTAATTTTGTGCGAGATAAGGAATTGAGATGCGGACTTAATGAATGCTGCCTGATCAACATTTTCTGAGATAGAAGATGAGTCTAGGCTCTTAATGCTATTTTCCAATTTCACCTTATCAACCTCTAATTTTGTTTTCATTTCAAGAAATTCTTTTTCGTCCATTGCATCATCATCGAAGAGGTATGCCTTTTTCAATCGCTCCAAAGCACGATCTGTTTTTTGGAGTTTTTCTTGTAACTCTTTTTTCTTTTCCGCTGTATCAGTATTTTTACCATCTTTACTAACTGGTTTACCAGATAAAGTTTCTGTACCGGAACGACCATATAGCAAATCAATTGTATCCTGTAAGCTTGATTCAGATATTCCGGCCACGTCTGTGAAATCAATATGAGAGAGTATAACTCTTTCCAATGATTCAGTATCTTTGATGAATCTCCTACTTTTAGATGCATCAATAATAGCTGCTATATAATTTATCATGAACGGACCAATCTTTACATCGCTGACATTCAAGTTATCGCAATGTTTTTTCTGGTACTTTCCGGTACAAGCATAAGAGGATGGTCTGAATCCATTTCCTCTACGCCTATCCTTGGCAGTAACTTGATAGTTTGAGCCACACTTACCACACACGATCAGTCCGGCAAATACATTACAGTTCTTTCTAATCGGATGCATGGCAGATGTATTCTTTCGTGTATGATTTGCATCCATGCGTCTATTTACTTCATTCCATATTTCCGGGTCTATTAATGGTGGAAATACGCCCTCCATATAGATAACTTCTTCATCAGCTTTTCTTTTCCCCCTGGCACTTTCCCTGTAGTTGTAGCGATAGTCCCCTTTATTGATCGGATTCCGAAGAAAATCAGCAACAGTCTTAGATGTCCATTCACCACCACGCTTAGTAGGAATATTATGAGAGTTGTTATAGTCCCGGATGGTTACAGAAGAACCACCGTCCAGATACATCTGGTACATGGCTTTAGCATAAGGTGCTTCTTTCTTGGAATGTACAGGGCATTTGTTTTCTGCATCCCAGTCCCATCCGTAGGGAACCCTTGCGCCATTCCATTGCCCGCTCTGTGCCCTACCTATCATTACGTCTGTGACACGCTCAGATGTCAATTTACGTTCTAATTCGGCGAACACAAGTATAATCTTAAGGATAGCTTCTCCGATGGCACTAGAGGTGTCAAATTGCTCGTTCAGAGATATGAACGTAACATTGTTGTATTTGAAATCATCATACATGAGAGAGAAGTCCACAAGGTTTCTGGTGATACGGTCGATTTTGTAAACCACAACATGAGACACTTTCCCCGCTTTTACTTTCTCCATCATTCGCTCAAATGCCGGTCGTTTGGTGTTCTTTCCTGACTTCCCAGCATCCTCAAATACTTCAATCCGCTTTTTATCAACGTGCAGCACGTGCTCGCAATATGCTTTCAGTTCTTTCTTCTGGAATGGAAGAGAGTCCTTGTCTACTTGATAACCGGTAGATACACGGACGTATAATGCTACTATTTTTTCTTTTTGATTTGTCATTTTATTCATCCTCCTTAAAATTAAGTATAAAAATAACAGCCAGCAAGGAACAAACGTTCCGCTTGCGTAACTGTATGAGGGATGATATACTTTCATTGAAACATCTTGACATTACCCCCCATAAGGTAATGTCAGAATCCCGGTGCCGTGATACACACCGGGATTTTTTATTTATTGTAAATTTATTTCTTGCTGTTGAGCGATTAACGGAGTAACATTGTCGTTATCAATATCTACATCATCAGAATTATCAGCGCGGAATTTAACTGGTGATGTGTCATCTTGTAATTCAAATGGAATTCCAACATTTATAGTTGCGCCAGAAAGAACTTCTTTGTAGTAATTGTTATATGATTCATCATCATCTATAGTAGACGCCCAGTCTGTCTTTTCAAGTTGAATCCCGTTTTGATATGCAACAAATGAATAATGGTCTAAAAATGTGCAGTCACGATCATTGATATTCGTAAAATCAAAATACACTAATAATATTTTCTTTCCAGAAGAATCTGTATCGTCTACAACCTTACTTCCGGTATATTTAAAGCTTGTTGTATTAGAAGTTATATCAATTTTTTCTACTTTATCATATCCATCTTCGATATTATCATTTCCATGTTTTTTAACCCATTCTTCCTGTGACAAATTTTCATCATCATCGGAAGATGCATCTTTCTTAGCATTGGAAACGTCTTTTTTGCCTGATTTCTTTTTTGAACTGGATTGCGCTGTTTGCTTGGTGCTGGATTCTTTCTTTTGAGAAGTATTTCCACACGCAACGGTTGAAATGGATAATATGCACGCTAACAGTGCTACAATAAATTTCTTTTTCATAATTTCCTCCTCAATTTTTTACAATAAAATCACCATTTAGATAGTTCTTTATATTGCTCATAGTTATCTTGCTCATCTTGCTCACGCAATTCTGCATTTCTTTTCAAAGCATTACGTTCAATTTCTTCCCACTTTTTTCTTTCGCTAATTTTCTTTTCACGCAAAATTTGTTTTTGCTCAGCCATTTGCTTGGCTCTTTTCTTTGTTTCCTCTTGTTCAATTAATCGTCTTTTCTTCTCTTTATTCAAGCGGTTAACATCGGATATAAAATCGCATATTTTGTAAATAATGAAAATAATTATGGCAGGAGGAAATGCTAGAACTACAAGTCCCATAATTATAAATGATGTAATCATAGATAAAACCTCTTGTACGTTATATAGCTTTTGCAATTCGCAGTTTGTTTAAATCTGGAAATAATTCACATGCTATTTCAAGATAGTCGTTCATATGATTTCTCATTTCTATTTTCTGAACATCTTCTTCATCAAAATCATTTCCGAGAATATGTCTCATTTCATGCAAGAATACTTCATGCTGTTTTTCGTAGTTCAATGATGCATCTATGAATATTGTATAAGAATCATCAGCGTTGTGTTTGACGCATCCTGGAATGCCATATGACTTATCTAGTATTACCACGTTTATATAATATCCTTTGTAGTACAATCATTCCTCACCTTCCTCAATTTTGCGCAATTCAGCGAGCTTCTTGGCAAAATCAACCAGTCTTTCTTTATCAACGGTGTTGTATACATCAAAGAGAATCTTGTCATTGTTGTAGATTTCCTGTGCTGTCCGAGCTGTTTCTTCATCAATGTAGTAGCCTTTATTGGAGGTTTCTTCGATTGGTTCTTCGCCTGTAAAGTATTCAACGCTAACCCCAAAGTAATCAGCTATCTTTTGAAGCTTTTCCCTCTTAGGAGTGTATTTCCCTTGCTTCCAGCTCGTGAGAGTGGCTGTTGTAACGCCTGTTTCTTTTGCAACTCTGTATGCAGTCACATTGTTTTTCTTTAGCAGTTCTTCAAATTTTTCATACATAGCTTTTCCTTTCTTAAAGCAAACTTAGAAAACTATGCTATTATATGTTGACAAGCTTAGAAAACTATGCTAACATACAGACATAGCTTAGAAAACTAAGTTAGAACAATATAAGGTTTCTTAGATAACTTAGATGGTACTTTGATTATATAAGAAACCTTAGATAGTGTCAATATCTAAGGAGGTGTAATAGTGTACGAAAAATTCCAATCATTATTGGATAAAACGAACAAAACGCCATATCAAGTGTCGAAAGATACTGGAATTTCAACTGCAACACTGTCTAGTTGGAAAAATGGCGTATATGTTCCGAAAGCAGACAAGTTAATGATTCTTGCGAAATACTTCGATGTTTCGATTGAGTATTTCCTGGAAGAGTAGAAAGGAGAACAATGAACGAATTACAGATTACCGAGTACAAAAACATTAGAGTGCTCACAACGCAGCAGATTGCTGAGGCGTATGGCTCTGATACAAGAGTTATTTCAAACAACTTCAATAGAAACAAGGAAAGATATATTGAAGGAAAACATTACATCTGCTTGGAAGATGGTGAAAAGAGAGAGTTCGTTGACCATCATCAAATTGATGATGGTTCAAAGAAAGCGTCGAAGCTTTATCTTTGGACGGAAAAAGGAGCTTTCCTTCATGCGAAGTCACTCAACACAGATGTAGCGTGGGAAATGTACGACAAACTGGTTGATAGCTACTTTGAAAAATCAAAAGCAGTTCCAATGACAACCGACCAGAAAATTCAGTTGCTTGCTCAGGGAAACGTAGAGCTGACAGAGAAAATTGACAAGGTAGATAAGGACTTGCAGGAGTTTAAGGCAGACATGCCATTGTTGGCACTGGAATGTCAGAGAATCACAAGAGCTAAAAATCAGAAAGTAGTCCCGCTGATGGGCGGAAAGGATGCACCGGCATACAAGAACAAGAGTCTGATGCACAAAGTATACAGTGATGTGGATGCACAGCTCAGAAGAGAATTCGGTGTGAATACTTATAAGGCAATCAAGCGGAGCCAATGTGATTTGGCAGTTGAGATTATTAAAAAATACGAATTGCCAAGATGTCTGAGAGAGGAAATTGAGGATGAAAATTCTCAGATGTGCTTTGCGGTGTAGGAGGAAAACATTATGGAAGAAAAGAGAAAATTAATCGAAGAAGAGCTTAGAAAACTTGGAATCACTACGATTGATGAACTCAACGAAGCCATCAAAAAAGAGAAACTGGATATCACATTAATGGTTGCACCGATTCCGAATAAAAAGGCAGCAACATGTTAGGAGATCATATGAAAGAAATATTCAAGAAAATCCTGGTTGGGGTGGCGATTGCAATACTATTCGAGATAGTCTGGATCGCAATTCTGCTGATTTACTGCCGAATGGGCGGACCACTAGATATTGTATGGAAATAAAAATCGCACCCATAGAGAGTGGCATCTCTCATACAGGTGCAAATGTAAAAATAAATGACAATTAAATAATAGCATAGGAGGCGTCATGAAACAACCTAAAAAGTTAACATTGAGCCAGAAAAAGCTTCTGGCGGATCTCGGGTTGTCCCCGAAAGAATGGATGAACCTGTTCGAAGATGATTTGTACTTACATATCGTCAAAAAGGATAGTTCAGATAGAAAAATTATAGATAAGGAAGAAAGGGTGATAGTTGGTGAAGCAGATTAAATTGCTGTCCATGCATATCCAAAATTTTAAAGGATGTAAGGACAGAACCATTGAGTTTGGTGAAAAAACAAGAATCTCCGGTGCGAATGCCACTGGAAAGACAACAATCTTTGATGCGTTTACGTGGCTGTTATTTGGAAAAGATAGCCTTGGAAGTTCTGATTTTGATATTCGGCCGTTGGATGCAGACGGGAAGATGGTAGATAATATTGAGATTTCCGTTGCAGCAAAGATTAGCGTTGACGGTGACGAATATGATCTGGAAAAGGTTCAGAAGCAGAAATGGGTTAAAAAGCGTGGAACTAATACAAGAGAATTCCAGGGGAACGTGAATGAATTCGAGATTAACGGATATCCGAAGAGTCAGAAAGAGTTTAAAGAGTTTATCTCAGAAATTGTTGACGAGGATGTGTTTAATCTGATTACAAATCCAAACGCTTTTAATGCATTAGCTTGGAAGAAACAACGTGAAATCCTTATGAAATTTGTTGGAAGCTTTTCTGATGTGGATATTGCAGAGGGATTCGGTGAGAAATACACAAAGCTTATCCCGGAACTGAAAATTGCAAGCACGGACGATATCTTGAAGAAATACACCAAAGCGAAAACGGTATTAAATAAGGATATGGTTGAGATCCCGGCACGTATTGATGAAATCTCCAAACAACTTGTGATTGCTGATGTAGGAGCGTTAGAAGTCGAAAAAACAGCCAAAGAAGTGGCTCTGCAGAAAGTTGAAGATGAATTATCAGGTGGCAACAGTCAATTGGAAGATATCAATTCCAAACGTCAGGATATCATGAATCTCAAATTTAGCATTTCCGAAATTCAGAACGAAGAGAACCAGAAGTTATTCGATAAATCAAAGGCTCTTAGAGATGATCTGGTAGCGAAAGAAGATACTCTGAGAAGCATTAAACGTGAGATCGCTGATACGAATTCTGAAATTCATTCGGTTCACTCTAAATATGAGTGGTCTGTTAAGGAAGTTAAGCGGTTGCAAAAAGAGTGGAGAGCGGAAAAAGCAAAGACATTCACTGAAATGGTTCCAATGGAGCCAATTCCAGAAAGTGCTTCTGTATGCCCGGCTTGTGGACAGGATTTACCGGAGGATGTAATTCAGAAAAATATCGAGAACTATGAGAAGAAAAAACAGGCATATGAAGATAAATATGCGAATGATCTTATCCAGTTCAAAGAGCGGAAGAGAAATAAAATCTCTGAAATCGAAACTGCCGGAACAGAAGCTGCTGCGAATAGGGATAAGTATAAGAGCCGTGAAGAGGAACTTCGCAAAAGCATGGCCGAATTGGATTCTAAGCTGGTGGAAGCTCAGAAAGCATATGATTCTGTACAGGAAGAACTTGATCGTTATCCAAAGACAGCGGATATTTCTGAAAACACTGATTATAAGGCAACTGTAGAGAAAATCTCGGTACTTGAAAAAGAGATTGAATCCATGAGTTCCGATACATCTGGAAGAACAGAACTTGAAGCAAAAAAAGCGGTGCTGAAAGATGAAATTGCGGAGATTGCCGGAAAGATTCTGGCAGCAGACAATTCCAAAGTAAAGGAACGTATCGCAGAACTTGAAGCAGAGCAGAAAGAAGTCGGACAGAAAATCGCAGAACAGGAGCAGATGATTGACCTTGTGGAAGATTTCATCCGTGAAAAAATGAATAGGATTTCTGCAAAGGTTAATGAGATGTTCAAAATCGTTTCATTCAAGTTGTTCTCAGAACAGATCAATGGCGGTCTGAAAGAGACTTGTGAATGTACTGTAAACGGCGTGCCGCTGTCAAGTTTGAATAACGGACACAAGATTATTGCCGGATTGGATATTATTCAGTCGCTGTCAAACCTGTATGAGGTTAGTTGTCCGGTTTTTATCGACAACAGCGAAGCAGTAAATGAAGTTAATTTCCCGGATATGAACGCACAGACGATTCATCTGGCGGTAACTGATGACAAAGTATTGAAAGTAGAAAGTGAGGATAAATAAGATGATTAAAACAGACAAAGGATTAGTACAGATCGAAGGACTGAGTGTTGAGATAATGGCAGATTTTAGAGTTATTTGTAGGGCTTTAAGAAAGACTTTTGTCGAAGAATTCGGAGAAGATCAAGGGAAAGAAATATTCGATGCATTACTTGTTGATGATTTAGATGAAGCAAGTTTAAGAACTTCAAAAGCAATTTTGGAACATATCAAGAAAAAGCCGGATGAAGAGAAATCTGATGAAAAAGAACCGACAACAGGCAACCCAATGTTAGATGCAATATTGACGGCTGTGTTCGGCGGGGGTGCTAAGTAATGTACGTAAAAGCAAAGTATCTCAAGAACGACATTCCGGCCGGCAAAGCTTACACCTTTGAAACCGATGCCCCTGTAAAAATCGGGGACAAGATTTCTGTCGGTAAAGCACAGGCAGTCGTAGAAGTTGTGAATGTGCCGGAAGATGAAGTCGCCGGATATAAGGACAAGATCAAAAAAGCTGATGTTTTGCAATAGTTAAATGGGAAGGATGAAAAAGTCTGTGTCGGAACAATTGCCTACTGGGATAAGGAGAAAAAGTAAGAATTCATTGGAAATTCGTGTTAAGCACAATAATAAAACATATTATGGGTATGCACAAACTGTTGTTGAAGCTATACGGATTAAAGCAGAACTAAAAGCAAAATTAAAAACGAATAATGTAAACGCCATATCTTGCAATTACGACACGGGAAGAAATGAAGCCATGAAAGAAGACAATAAAGTAAGGGTTGACTTTAGCAAGCTAGAAAAAGAATTGGAACTGCAAAATAAAAGCAAGTCCCAATTATCATATGAGATAGGTCGCTCAAGTGCATACATAAGTGGAATTAAAAACGGAAAAATCCCAAGGAATATTGAAGCTTTGATATGCAAAACGTTGAATAGAACACCTGGCTATTTTGTTCTTAAAGAAGAAGCTGCTAGTAATGACAATGCGGCTGAGTTGTTAAAAAGAATAGTGGAAAGTAATTCAGTGATTATAGAGAAATTAAATGTTTTATCAGAAAGAGTTGCGATAGTTGAGGACATGTATGAAAAAGCAATTAAAACAGAGTCGGTGCTTGAAAGCAATATGGAAGTTGTTATTCAACATTCGAATGCAATACGTTCTAAAGGAAACGCTAATACAGTCCAATTAGAGAATATAAAGAGCACATTAAACAAAATGGAAAGTTTCCATAAAGAGCGCTTAAATGAACTGTCCGCAAATATTAAAAATATGAAAAAGATTCGTTGATGGAGGAAGAATAATGGCAGAGAAAACAGAAGTGGCTCAGAAGCAAGAGAAATACAGTGTTGTTTTGGCGAACAAATTGAACTCAGAGGAAGTAGCGTCTGCTCTCCCAAAGGATTTTAATAAACCAAGATTTATTCAGAATTGCTTATCCCTTTTGAATGAAAAACCGGAACTTGCTAGATATGGTCAGACGCAGGTAGTTGCTGGACTTGTTAAGGGAGCGTACCTCGGGTTGGATTTCTATTCACAGGAATGCTACTTGGTTCCGTTCGGAAACCAGCTTACTTTTTTACCTGGATACAAGGGTGATATGAAACTTGCAAAGAAGTATTCTATCCGGCCAATTAAAGACATCTACGCAAAATTGGTTCGTGAGGGTGATTTCTTTGAGGAAATTATTGACGGTGGTGAACCGAAGATTAATTTCAAGGCGCAGCCATTTAACACGAATAAGATTATCGGTGCATTTGCTGTCGTCCTTTATAAAGATGGCGGTATGGAATATGAAACCATGAGTTTACAGGATCTGGAAAATACGAGAAACCAGTCTAAGGCTAAGAATTCACCAGCATGGAAGAACTTTACTGGACAGATGTATAAGAAAACAGTAATTCATCGTCTCTGCAATACGATTGATCTTGATATGGATGATCGTATAAGAAAACTTTTCATGGAGGGAACGGAAATCGAAATCGATGAAAAAGAGCTTGTTAAAAAAGATATCGCTGAAAATGAAAATTCACAGGAGTTTGCAATAGAAGACGAGTCGGATGTAGTAGCTGAATCAGAAGCTGTTGAGGTGGAAACGCCGGAATTTGCAAAGGAGTAAAAATGAAAAAGTTTGATTTTGATTTATGCAATGGAGAAGTTATTGAACTGAGAAACGGCAAACGACTTTTTATTTCGGGACATCGCCCCGGTCCAATATGGGGTGTATCTGTAGATGATGGCGTTGAATTTATATGGAATTTTATTTCGTATTATAAAGCGGATTTAACGCATGTTTCAGACCCAGAATTAGATATAGTAAAGGTTTTCCCACCTGTCACAGAGAAATTTAAAAAATTGTTAAATACTCCTACTGAGCCATTGTGGAATCGTGCAAGTGAAGTGGAGATTGTAAAAGAATGATCGTAAAAATAATTGGATCCGGTTCTTCCGGTAATGGATATGCTCTGATTTCGGGGGAAGATATTCTTCTCCTGGAATGCGGAGTACCGGCGAAAGAGATGTTGAAAGCCATTGATTACCAGACTTCCATGGTGAATGGTTGCTTACTGTCCCATATCCATGGTGATCACGCCGGATACATCAAACAGTATATGCAGTACGGAATCAAAATATATACATCTGATGAAGTTGAGACGGACATTGAAACAGTAATGGGCGAGAAAACTGTAGGCTTGCAGCGGATGAAGCGGCAGCAGATAGGCTCATTTTCGGTGATCCCATTCCGTGTACCGCATGGAGAGACAGAGTGTGACGGATGGATGATTGACACGCCGGATGGACGAATTCTCTTCATCACAGATGCTGAGTATTGCCCATATGATTTCTCAAAAATGCATATCAACTACGGCTTGATCGAATGTAATTATGCGGAGGACTATATCAGAATTGAAGATAGTAGTCCTAAATACAACCACGTACTAACTGGGCACATGGAACTTGAAACGTGTAAACGACTGATACAGAAGATTAACAACGTAAGTCTAAGAAGTATAGGCTTGATACATTTAAGTGCCTACAATGGCAATCCAGTGCGGTTCACGGAAGAAATACAGGAGATAGTTGATTGCGATGTGGATGTGTGGGTTGCAGAAAAAGGAACTGAGAAAGAATTTAGGCTGATGCCGTTTTAGGAGAATAAATGAACAGATTTGAGAAGATGCATGGTAAACCTGGTACAAAATATGGAATCTACAACAAACAGGCTAAGAAATTCCAGTTTGGAATATGTGAAGATACTCCGATGCTCGCAGAAGCAAGATTGTGGCAAAAAATCGGAGATGATGCAAGAAAATGGCGATTTGAATCAAAGAGATTGCCGGATAAGGAGACATAAAGGATGAATAAAGTAATTTTAATGGGACGCTTGACAAGAGACGCAGAAATTAGGAGCTCACAGGGTGGAAATCCTACAACGATTGCCAGATACACACTGGCTGTAGACAGACGCTTCAAAAGAGACGGAGATCAGACAGCAGACTTTATTAATTGTATTGCTTTCGGGAAAAGCGCAGAATTTGCTGAGAAATATTTCCATAAAGGAATTAAGGTTGTTGTAACAGGACGTATTCAGACTGGTAGTTATACCAATAAGGACGGTCAGAAAGTTTACACAACAGACGTTGTGGTAGAAGATCAGGAATTTGCTGAGAGCAAAGCAACGAGCCAGCAGAATCAGCAGAATAATAGCACCCCAGCAACAGACAGTGATGGATTCATGAATATCCCGGATGGCATTGATGAGGAGATGCCATTTTCTTAAGAGGTGATTGTGCTTGAAAACGAAACCGAAGAAGTGTTGCTATCCAGATTGTTTTAATTGCCCGTATGTGGATTGCCGATGGGATTGTGCAAACCCATCACAGTACGCATATATACATTCAGAAGCTGGGAAAGCGGCGCAAGAGCGATATAACAAATCCGAAAAAGGTAAAGAACGTGATAAACGAAGAGCAAAAAAAAGAATTGAATCCGGAAAGAATGCAGAAATGTGTAGGGCATATTACGCAAGAAATAGGGAAAAGATTCTTGATGCGAAGAAAAGCAAACGCAATGAAAAATTGCGGATTTTAAAGGAAAAGCGAAGAGAATATGATCGCCAACGATATCTAAGAAGAAAGGAGGCGAAGCAAAGTGCAGAAAGAAAAGAAGCCGTCTGAAATCATACAAGAATTTCTTGAGTTCTTAAAATACTGCGATAAAGAGTATAAAGATTGCGTAACACAGGTATATAAGTACGACAAGATGAATCAGGATTATTTGCATGATATTGAATTTGCTCATGACTATGATGAGCGATGCAAGTTAGCCACACAGATACACAAACAGAGAAATGACAGACGAACGATGAAAGATAGAGTTGAATTTGTCGAAAAAGTAGCTAAATTCTGTGCGGACAGGCAGAATAAGCAGTTCATTGACAGGCTTAAAAGCCTATTGGAGCAACAGGAAAGAGCTGAACAGTATGTACTTAGCGAACGCCATTATAACAGGAGAGGTGAGATAGCCAATGATACTAATTAGTGATAAGGGACAGCAAAAAGGCAAGCATACCGCTAAGGAGAATTACTGGAAGGATCAGGGAATAGAAGTATTAACCATGCCTCTTCCTTGTGGAGATTACATAATCGCAAACGAAAGGGTTATGGATGTAATCAACCGGAAGAATGAACGTGGTGTTCCGGTTAAAAAGATGGATTTTCTTGGAACATACAATGTAACGGTTGATACCAAAAAAGATATTCAGGAGCTTGTCGGTGATATTTGTGGAAAGCAACACGCAAGGTTCCGGGATGAATGCATATTGGCTCAGAATAACGGAATTAAGCTGTATGTACTGGTGCAGAATGCCGGTGGTCTCGTAAAGGGAACCAAGGATATCTATAACCCAACTATCCGTAATCTGGAAGATCTGCATAGATGGCGAAATCCGAGACTTTTTGTGATGAAGCGTACAAGTGATGTGATTGGTCATTACAAGAGCGGAAAACCAATATACAGGCGCACACAAAGGTATCCGGCAGCAACCAGGGGCGAAACGCTCATGAAAGCTTGCAAGACTATGCAGAAGAAATATGGAGTTGAGTTCATTTTTTGCAGTAACTCTGAACAGGGAACGAAAGTTATTGAACTGCTTCAACAGGAGGTGGACGAATGCCAGGAGACGTAAAATGGATAAAAATTGTCACAGATATCTTTGATGACGAGAAAATGTATGCCATTGAATCACTTCCAGATGGAATGCAGATTGAGGTTGTATGGTTCAAAATCCTGTGTCTTGCTGGTAAATGCAATCAAGGCGGTTCGCTTTCTATTTCCAATAAAATAGCTTACACAGATGAAATGTTGGCTAAGATATTCCGAATGGAGATAGGAACGGTTAAAAGAGCCTTAGAAGTCTTCCAAGGCCTTGAAATGGTGGAGTTAGAGGATAATGCATATATGGTGTCGAATTGGTCGAAATACCAGAATCAAGATGCTCTAGAAGCTATCAAAAAGCAGAACAGAGAACGTCAGAGAAGATACCGTGAAAGGCAGAGAGAAAAAGAAAGTAACGTTACAAATGCGTTAGAAAGTAACGTTAATTGCTCTATATCTACTTCTTATTCTTATTCTAATAATTCTAATATATCTAATCTTAATTATATATTGGAAAACAATATACATACAGATAGTAGTTATGTATTGGAGAATGAGGATTTACATCAATGTTTGGAAGAGTGGATGCAGTACAAGGATGGAAGAAAGCCTAAATCAAGCAATCATTACGGAACGGAGATCGGACTGAAAAAGACCATCACACAATTTGTTTCTGGATATCGTGAGTACGGAATAGAAGCACTGAAAAAGGTTGTGGATGATTCGATGGCAAACAATTATTCCGGTGTTGTTTGGGACAAGCTCAGCCGGATGCAGAAGAAACCAAAGGCGTCATCGGAAGAACCAAAAACGCCGAATATAAGTGACAGATTTTCTTGCGTGGAATTTTCTTTCCGTAAAATGTTGGAAGATGCCGGAGTCATCGAAGGGCAGTCACTTAACTATGGTCCCATCAGAGATCATCCAGAATGGTTACAACGACTTAAGGAGTGTGGCGTAAGTGATTTATAACTTCAAAGAGGAAGATGCCTATGAATTTGCCAGATTTGTTGGATCGCCGGTAAAACGCCACGGAGATGAATTGAGATTTACACAATATTGCCCGTATTGTCACGGTGGAACCGGAAGTAAGCGAGATAAAGATACATTTTCTATTAACTTACGGACCGGACAGTTTAAATGTCTGAGGTCTAGCTGTGGAATTACCGGAAACATGATTACACTGGCAAGGGATTTCGATTTCAATCTTGGCTCACAAGTGATGGAATACTACCAGCCGCGGAAGAAATACAGAAAATTAAAAACACCTGACAAGCCGATTATTCCGAAAGACCCAGCTGTGAAATATTTGGAAAGCCGTGGAATATCCGAAGATGTGGCGAATAAGTATGAAATTACTACGCAGAATGACAGAGACAACGTGTTGGTATTCCCGTTCTATGACGAAAAAGGGAAGATGCAGTTTGTAAAGTATCGGAAGACTGATTTTGATAAATCTAAGGATAAAAACAAGGAATGGTGCGAAGCAGATTGTAAACCAATCCTGTTTGGAATGAAACAGTGCGAAGACTTTACAAGGCTTGTAATTACGGAGGGGCAGTTAGATAGCCTTTCCGTAGCAACGGCCGGGATAAAGAATGCAGTGAGTGTTCCTACTGGGGCAAAAGGATTTACGTGGGTCCCGTACTGTTATGACTGGGTATGCAGATTCCGCGAAATTGTTGTGTTTGGAGATTTTGAAAACGGACATATGACATTGTTGCAGGAATTGAAGCAGAGATTTCCAAACAAGATAAAGCACGTTAGAGAAGAGGATTACAAAGGCTGTAAAGATGCAAATGAGCTATTACAAAAGCATGGACAGGAAAATGTACAACTTGCGGTAGAAAGTGCCGAATTTGAGCCGATTAATTGTGTTGTGGAACTTGCAGATGTTGAAACAGTAGATATCTATAAGCTGAAAAAGCTGGATTCAACGATTAATGAATGTAACAGGTTATTGTACGGAGGTATCCCGTTTGGTGGAGTTGTACTGATTACTGGGAAACCCGGTGAGGGAAAATCGACCTTGGCAAGTCAAATGGTGGCAAGAGCAATAGAAACAGGACATAGAGTATTTGCTTATTCTGGCGAGTTGCCGAACTATCTGTTTAAGTCATGGATTGATTTCCAGATTGCCGGTCCGCAGCACATTATAGAAACAACAAACAGGTTTGGTGATGTTTCCAGAAAAATATCCAATCAAAATCAGAAGTTGATTGATTCATGGTATCGCGGAAAAGCATTTCTATATGACAATCGCATTGTTGATCGTGATGAAAAAGAAGATATATGCTCTACTATCCAACGAACAATTATGCAGTACAGAGTTGATGTGATATTAATAGACAACCTCATGACTGCAATTGATTTGGATATGGAGAAAGGTTCGGATAAATACGAAAAACAGAGCTTATTCGTTAAGAAACTTGCGAGAATAGCGTTGCAATTTAACATTCTGATTTTATTGGTGGCGCATAAGAGAAAAAATAATTTTTCTACAGTTGAAACAGATGAAATCAGTGGCGCTGGAGATATTTCAAATCTAGCAACGTTGGTAATTGGATACAGCAAGGATCCCGAACTTAGTAATACATACAGGAGAATAACGGTTCCAAAGAATAGATTGTTCGGAAGAGTTACGACTGGCGGACCTGGTAATGGATTTTTGGTCATGTACGATGAACGGTCTAAAAGAATATATGGAGAAGCCGATGATCTTAACTTGGAATATGGATGGATTAATCAAGACGGATTTGTTGAAGCTGATGAAGATTCAATTCCGTTTAAAGAGAAATATCTAACAGATGGTGAGATTGAGGCCGAGTGTGAAAAGATGATCAACGAATTTAGAGATGCTATCGGAACAGATGATGATTGCGTGAAATTACAAGAGAATGTTCAGAAAATCTATGAATTGGCCGGAAGAACAAATTTGGCAAAAGAAAAAGTACTGGTAGCAGAACGGCAGATTGAAAAAATCATGATGGAGAACAGGAAAAATGAAGAGAAGATCTGAATTACGGCGTGCACCGGATGAAATTGACAATATGCTCGAGAGCCATTATGCGACTCTGGAAAAAGACAAGCCATCGGAACAGGCTATTGAGGATTTTAAACGAAAACCACATTATGCGGATCCGTATGAATATTGGAAAAAGAAACAGGAGGAAAAGAATAATGAGCAAAAGTAATGTATTGGAATTAGCAAAGAAATTAGTAGCAGCTATCGAGAAAGAAGACCAGAAAAACAAAGTGATGCTGAAAGATATTCCGGTTGGTGGAAAGTTTGAGACAGGCATCGGAAGATTCATTGTACTGGAACAGAAAGAAAATTACACTGCAGTTATTACAGAAGACTTATATCGTGAAGATGTGAAATTTGATGATGATTGTACGGAATACAGGAAATCATCATTAAGAGAACTGTGCGAGGGCGAAATTCTCAATGAGTTCTCTGAAGAATTCGGTGCAGAAAATATTTGTACAAATGAAGCCGGATTAGTAACAGTTGATGGACAGGAAGTATTTGGAAAACTCTTGACAAAAGTAAGACCTCTGACATTTGACGAAGCACGTGAATACAATGATCTGCTCGTAAACAAAGACATCCCGGATTGGTACTGGACTTGCACACCTTGGAGTACGAAAGAAAGAGGTTGGGAGTATTCAGTAGCGGTTGTTTCTCCGTCCGGTAACATCATCATCAGTGCCTGTGACAGCAATCGCGGGGTCAACCCAGTTTGTATCTTTTCCTCTTCGATTTTTTAACATTAAAAGTGACCAGCGTGGATTTATATAGAAAAATTAATGAAAGAGGTAATGAATTGACACGACAGGAACAGGAAGACAGAGAGCAAGAGGAATATCTTGCGGAGTGGTCTAAAAAGCAGAAAGAGAAGCGAGAAAAGAAGAAACGAAAGTTTTGGTTTAGGAGGGACAGAAAGTGAAATATAAGGTTGGAGACAAGGTGAGAGTTATAAGCGGTCTGGTAGTTGATGGAGCATATGGGAATTGGGCATTTACAGAAAAAATGAAGAAATACAAAGGCAAGTCAGTAACGATTTCGGAAGTTTGCCAAGATTATTATCGCATCAAAGAAGATGAAGAATATGGGTATTATACAGATGAAATGTTTGAATCCATAGAAGAAATGAGTGCGGAAGAAGCAACTAAGATTTTAGGTAAAATTTGTTGTGAAAACGATCGCTGTGCTGGATGTCCTATTAGTGAAGCAAAAGGGGAAATGCTGTGTCAAAACTTCCGAAGAGATAAAGCAGGAGAAGTACTTGAAATCCTCAAACAGTGGAAAGCAGACCATGAGAAGAAGGATGTCGAGGTTGAATTTGTGTGGTATGCAGTAATCAAGGATGAAAAAGGAAGTATAGTACATGAAGAACGCATTGAATCCCCATTAGGTTCAAACAAAGAATATTTGGAAAATAATAAAGAGATTCTTGCAAAATACTGTTCCGAACATAACGGTAAATTCTATGGATTAACTGAGAGAAGATGTGTAGTAAAGGAGTAACCATGAACACAGGAGAAAAGATTGATTACATGATTCAGTGCTTACAGGTAGCAAAAGCAGAGTATGAATACGAAGCTGAACGTTATGAACATGAATGTGCTGAGGATTACGAATGGCTTAATAAGCACCATATTACAAACAAAGCACTGATAAGAGAAAATCTAAGGAATGTGGCAAGGATGGGATTCAAGGTAGCAAACGAGGTGAAGTGACATGAAAATCAGAGAGTTAGCCGAATATTGCAGTTCAATAGAAATTGACTGTGATAAATGCGAAAACAAAGAACTGTGTGATGGACTGCAATACAAACTGGAAGATATTTCACCACTTGGCTTAATTGATCTTGTAGATGAAAATACAGAGTTGGATTAAAAACAAACAGAAAGGAGTACGGAGCTCCGGCCGGGCAAAGATATATCGGCTCCTTTCGAAGATATGAAAGATTTAATTATAGACGCCTTTGCCGGTGGCGGAGGTGCATCGGTCGGAATTGAGATGGCACTTGGTAGACCGGTAGACATTGCCATTAATCATGATCCAGACGCCATTTTGATGCATAAGACCAACCACCCGGATACACTACATCTGACAGAGGATATTTTTAAGGTAAATTTGAAGAAATATGTAAAAGGACAGCATGTTGCGCTGATGTGGGCAAGTCCGGATTGTACAAGCCATTCAAAAGCAAAAGGTGGTAAGCCAAGAGAAAAAGGACTTCGGATTCTTCCGTGGGCGGTATATAAGCACGCAAAAGCTATTCTACCGGATGTAATCCTTATGGAGAACGTAGAAGAAATACAACAGTGGGGTCCATTGGACGAAAAAGGTTATCCGATACCGGAGAAAAAAGGTGAGGATTATAAAAAATTCATTACAGCAATGAAGAGCCTCGGGTACCGTTTCGGTAGTAGAGAATTGATAGCTGCGGATTACGGAGCACCAACCACAAGAAAGAGATGGTATGCAGTATTCCGTAGAGATGGACGGGAAATCAGATGGCCAAAGCAGACTCACAGTGCTGACGGCATTGGCTTTAAGAAGTGGAAACCTTGTGGAGATTATATTGACTGGTCAGATCTTGGAAGTTCGATATTTGACCGCAAGAAGCCACTTGCAGAAGCTACACAGAAGAGAATTGCGAACGGCATTAAGAAATATATTATCGATGCAGAATCTCCTTATATCGTGAGGAGTGGAGAAGCACTGGCATATATCATTCAATATCACGGAGAGACAAGAGCCGGTGATTCAAGAGGACAGCTTTTGACAGAACCGATCAAGACGATTGATGCATCGAATAGATACGGACTTGTGACAGCATTTATCACGAAGTATTACAAGACGGGGATTGGACAGGGCTGTGATGAACCATTACATACAATTACGACATCTCCGGGGCATTTCGGATTGGTATCAGCATTTCTGATTAAGTATTACGGCGGTGGGTGCGGACAGACACTGGATAGACCGCTTGATACGATCACAACAAAAGATCGGTTCGGACTGGTAAATATAATCTTGGATATCAAGGGTGAGAAATACATCATATCTGATATCTTTTTGAGGATGCTGAAGCCGGAAGAATTAAAGCTGATGCAAGGATTCCCAAAGGATTACATTATCGACAGGGATTACAACTGGAAAAAATATCCGATAGCAAAGCAAGTTGCAAGAATTGGAAATAGTGTTGTGCCGATCATGGCAGAGAAACTTGTAGAAGCGAACTGTCCGTATCTCAAGGTTGGCGAGAGAGCGCCGAACTTGATTATAGACGATACACAGGAACAATTAAGATTTGCGTAGGTGAGAAGAATGTACATTGAATTAAAAGAGATAGACAAAGACACATTGAAAGTCGGGGATGTGGTTGGTGTTGCAAGAGAGGTCGGAATTGGATATATGTCAAGTTTTAGGCATGATCGCATCATTCCAGCAACAATTACCAGAATCACACCGAAGAGAACAAAAATTACGACAGATAAATTCGGCGACCATGACAGGCATGAAAAATTCTATGAATATAACTATAATGCCGAGAAAGAGAATGAGCTGGCAGAGGAATTTTGCCAGATAAGAGACGGAGTATATGACCTTTATGAGTTCAAAAGAGAAGGCTTAGACAGGATCAGTGATGAAGATTTGCCGGAAGTAGCGGAACACATGAAAGCAATTACAGAGATTTTGAAGAAATACAGAAAGGAATAACGAATCCTCGGTAAACCGAGGTTGACTGCTAAAGCGTGAAAAGTAGCAAGAACAAAAGGGCTGACAGTTGCGTGAAATAAGATATGCGTGGGAACTCGTTGTGAAAGCCATATCGAAAGTAGCATGGGAAGCGTGAAGCCTTTATCCACGATACATGGATTTGTAGCGTGGTGTTATGAAAGTATGTTGGTTTTCAACAGGAATAAGCAGTTTTGTAGCGTGTTATTTAGCAAAGGATGTAGACGAGATTATATATACTCATGTACCGAATCAGCATCCAGACAGCTTAAGATTCTTGCATGATTGCGAGAGAGTACTTGGAAGAGAGATAACAATCCTACAGTCAGACGAATACGAGAGTGTGGATGATGTTATTGAAAAGAGAAGATGCATCAACACCCCATATGGCGCACCGTGTACTGAATGGATGAAAAAGAGAGTGAGAATGAAATGGGAGCGAGAGCACCCGGAACATCACATCTATGTGTGGGGATATGACGTAAATGAGCGGAACAGAGCAGACAGAGTTTGTAAGGCTCTTAGTGATTATGATCACGAATTCCCACTTATAGAACATGGACTGACGAAAGAAGAAGCACACGGAATAGCATATCAGTTTGGCGTTCCAAGACCTATCATGTACGACATGGGATATCCGAACAATAATTGCATCGGATGTGTAAAAGGCGGTATGGGATATTGGAATAAAATTCGGGTAGATTTTCCAGAAGTATTTGAGCGAAGAGCGAAGCAAGAACGTGAGATAGGGCATAGCTGCATAAATGGTGTATTCCTGGATGAACTTGATCCAAACAGAGGAAATATTAATACAGAAGTCATGGAAGATTGCACTATAGCGTGTCAACTCCTGACTTGGAACAAATAAACAGCACCTTGACAATTGAATATTGATGGTTGGAATGGTATAATTTCCGTATCAAATATACGGGAGGAAATGCCAATGAAATGTCCGTTTTGTAAAAGCGAAAATACCGAAAGAATTAGTGGAAGTACAATCTTAGCAAAACAAATTCCAGAAAAAGTAAGTAAGCAAGGGAATGTAACCTGTACAGAACCTGCACATATAATGTCGGTTGAAACGCAAAGGTATATATGCCTTGATTGCGGATTTGTTTTTGAAAAGCTAGACGAATCAGATTTGAAACGGTATAAAGAAGCATAATTTCATCTACCAACCATCAAATATTCGGTGGTTGGTATTTTTTTACCCATTTTTAAGGAGAAGAGGTGAGAAATTGAAGAAAATACTGGATGCTTGCTGCGGAAGTCGGATGTTCTGGTTTGATAGAGAAAATCCAGATGTGATATTCGCAGATAATAGAGAAATAAAGACGACATTATGTGATGGCAGGAGGCTTCTAATAAAGCCGGATATAAAGATGGATTTTCGAGACATGCCATATAAGGATAATTCTTTTAAAGTAGTAGTATTTGATCCGCCACATCTTATTCATGCCGGAACTGGTTCGTGGTTGGCCAAGAAGTATGGGATTCTTCCAAATGATTGGAAAACATACTTGAAAGATGGATTTGATGAATGCATGAGAGTGTTGGAGCCGGACGGTGTTCTGGTATTTAAGTGGAACGAAGACCAGATAAAATTAAATGAAGTATTGAAAGAATTCGGAAAGAAACCGCTTCTTGGAGATCAGAGAGGTAAGACACGGTGGATATTGTTTATGAAGTAGGAGAAACGAGGATGGAGAGATTAACACATAAAAGAGAGAACGGTATAAAGCGAGGGTACTGGTCCCCGAATAAGAAACAGGAGCTGGTGGATAGACTGGCGATGTATGAGGACAGGGAAGATGCTAAGGACACAAATGTCCCTGGCAAATGGATTCCATGCAGTGAGAGATTACCAGAGAATGCAATAAATGTAATAGCGCAATTTTCAAGTGGTACAGTAACAGAATTAAGATATGCAGGAAATGGTATTTTTGAAGGAATCTATGAGTATTCAACGAAAGTAATTATTGCTTGGATGCCCCTGCCGACTCCGTACGAGAAGGGAGAATAATATGGATAAGACATATGCGCCGATAGAAAATAAATCACATGAGAAGATAAAGGTAGAGAGCATTGATACCATAGTGACTATGCACGGAGACAAGCCATATTACGAAAATAAGTATAGAGAAGTGGGCGATAACCATTATCACATTGGGTATAGCTCTTATCGTTTGGACGTTGCTCTTGAATATAGAGAAAAATATTTTGAATTAGTAGAAAGAGAAAGCGACTGGATTCCATGTAATAAAAGAATGCCAAAAGGTACCGTACTTTGTTGCGATGATAGAGGAAATATGTTAGTTGGACTCCTGTGTGAAGACGAAGTGGGATATATGGCATATGGCGATGATGGACAAGAAATGTATAACTGTGTTGCATGGATGCCGTTGCCGGAACCTTACAAAGGAGAATAAAGAGATGAAATATAGTGAAAGATTAAAGCCGTGTCCATTCTGCGGTAAGAAAGCAGAATTTAGAACAAATACAACTGGAACGAACGGTGAAAATTTCAAGTATCGGTTTAACATTAGATGCAGAAATTGTGGAATGAATTCATCACATATCTATGATGTGGAGATAATTTTCAGAAATGGCGATTTCGTAATAATCGAAGATGAAAGAGATAAGGCTGTTGAGGAATGGAACAGGAGGACGGACAATGGGAAGACTGATTGATGCGGATGAATTCAAGAAACAAATAGTCGCAATGACTATATTAAATAACTATCCACCAAGTAAGGCCAATGCTTTGTGTGAATTAATAGATCGGCAGCCGACAGCCTATGATCCAGATAAGGTTATCGAAAAGCTACAAGTACTATCCGATAAGGCAGATGATGATATAGCTGTCTGCAAAGCGGATACGTGCCAGTATTATGACGGATACGGAGATGGACTGGATAGAGCAATTGAAATTGTGAAACGAGGTGGAAGAGATGAAGAATATGAATAGAGAAATACTTTTTAGAGGGAAACATATTCATGCAATGGATAGCAACGACCATCTTAATGAAACATGGGTGCATGGCTATCTTAGTGATAAGGATTATATCTACGATAAAAGCCTCGAGGGAGAATTTCTGGTTGATGAAAATACGATTTGCCAGTATACGGGACTGAACGACAAGAACGGGAAGAAAATCTTTGAGGGAGATATATTAAGAGGATTTCAATATCCATTCTGCTGTGACGGATACTACAATTATTACGCAGAGATTATTTTTGCGAATTGCTCTTTTATGACCTATACGCATAAAAATCCATTGTCTTGTGTTAGAGGAATATCTGATGGAAATACAGAATTGATGGAGTGTTGGGTAAGTGAGGATTGGGAAGTCGTTGGCAATATCTATGACAATCCAGAACTGTTGGAGGAAGTGGAATGAGAAGATGGCTGGTGGAACGACCGAAAGATGAAGTTGTCGTAACGATTATGAAAAATAAATTAGATGGCACATATTCTTTTATAAATCTTACGAAAGAACATATATGCCCATGCAAGTTTGAAAGCGTAGACGATGCTTTAAAAGATATAGATGAAAAAATTAATAGCGGAGAGGTTATTAGATATTTTGAATTAAGATAATCGAAGCGGATAGGCAGGAATCATTAAAGAAAGGTGAGAATAAACATGGCAAAGATATTTAAAGTAAGTGGATACATAGTGGATGTTAACGGAGATTCCAATGTAGATGAAGTTATTGCAGAAGTTAGCTCTGGCTTTGATGGAATGATAAATCAGCATATCCATGTGGAAGAAGCTGACATTGGAAAGTGGAACGATGAAAGCCCTTTGAATTACGACAACTGCGACCTTGCAGATTGTGAGAAATACTTCAAGAGAAAAGTTCCAGTAGAAACCGATAGAAAAGTAGAAATTGGGAAGACTTACAGGCATTTCAAGGGACATACAGTGAAAGTCTTGCATATTGCACAGGACACCGAAGCACCGGGACAATTCTGTGTAGTATACGAATGCGAGGATGGAGCTATCTGGAGCCGACCTTATGGAATGTTTGTGAGCGAGGTTGACCATGTGAAATATCCAGATGTGCAGCAGAAATACAGATTTGAATTAGTGGAGGACTAAACGATGAAGAAATACATATACCCTGTGATTGCGGTTGTTTGTGGGGCTTTGAATGCGAATATGATATGCTTACCATCTCATAATATGGCAACTGATGTTATCGGCATATTTTCATTAATGGGTGCAACTATTTTCATGACATTATGCGGATGTGCGATAGATGAAGAAGCTTATGACAAAGCTATGAATGAGTACATTTATAAGACTACCAGAGAAATTTCAATTCTTAGAGTGAAAAATAAAATACTGGAAGAATGCTTAAGGGAAAGAAAAGAGGATGAGAACGATGAATGCAAATAAATACCAGAAGTTAGCAATGAGAACAAATGACGGGAAAGCAAGCGACAGACTGATCTGGAAGATGCATGAATATGACATGAAGTTTTCCAGTGAACAGAGCAATAAGGAGAGTGTTGACATCGGAGGTATCTTCAATGCGTGCCTGGGGCTGTCCGGCGAAGTTGGTGAATTCAATGACATGATTAAGAAGTGGGTATTCCATGAGAAAGAACTGGACATGGAACACGCAAAGAAAGAAGCCGGTGATATCCTTTGGTACGTAGTAATGCTGTGTGAATCGTTTGGTTGGAATATGGAAGAAATCATGCAGATGAATGTAGACAAGCTTAAAGCAAGATATCCAGAGGGATTCGACGTGGAAAGAGCCAATCATAGAGCGGAAGGAGATGTGTAAAGTGAGCGATATCAGACCAGAACATTACAAAAACTGTAGCCTTGAATGCTGGGACGCCATGAAGTTAGTTCTTGGAACAGATGGATTCATTTCATTCTGTCTTGGAAATGCATTTAAGTATCTTTGGAGACATGAGTATAAGAACGGAAAAGAAGATATCCTAAAAGCCGGTATATATCTTGGACGTGCCCGGAAATATATCAACGATGACAGTTATCTCGATACAAAGGACCAGTTGAAACAGCTTACTGAATTGTATCAAGAGAAATTGAAAGAATACGAAGTTTCTACAGAATCTTAAAAGTTCGCGTTTTTAGAGGAAATTTTCAGCTCCGAAAAATTCGCCAAAAAAAGATCACACCCCAAAAATAAAATAGGGCAAAAATCTGGACGCCGGAATTTCATTCAATTCTGACGTCCTTTTTCTGATAATTGATATATGATTGTGCCTTGCTGCTATATGCCTGTAAACGTCTGTGATGCGATTTGAGACGTTATAATCTATTAACTTGGCAACTTATAGACTAACGATTAAAATGCTTAAAAACATCTATAATTGACTCCATGATAACACGCTTGTGTGTGCCTGTAAATAGGTTGCGTGGATATTCCCGGCATGGTATCATATTCACGGAGGTAAAGCACATGAAAAAGAAACCATTATGCAAGCAGTTTGCAAAAGATGTCTGTGACATACTACATATAGATGCGCCCAAAATTGAATTCGTATCATCTGACCAGATGCGCACCGATACGCAAATAGCAGCATTGATTCCGGGTGCAATTCTGATCAGAAACGATGTTGATATTTCGCCGGATCTTTTTCTTGCCCTGGCGCACGAACTCCGGCACGCTTACCAGATCGCAAACGGTGCAAACCTGGAAGAGTACCAGACAAGCGACAAAATGACCGTAGAAGAATACAACTTGCAACCATTGGAAGTAGACGCAAATGCTTTTGCTTTGCTTGCTATGTCGTCAATGTTCGGGATTATGCCACAATTTCAAAATCTGTCGGATTCGGTACGGGAATCCATAAAAAGCCGTGCGGATCAGATAAAAGCAGAACTTGAATAAACACTAATAGCCCACGACCTTTAGCGGTGTGGGCTTGTTTGATATCAACATACTATTTCATTTACAATTCTGTTGATCCGGCTTTCCATTTCGTCAAATGTGCAAATTTCATTTTCTGAAAACGGCGGGCAAATGGTGGAATCATCAAATTCTTTTCTTTCAGAGTCCCATTCTCCGCCAGTTCCGAAATATAAATCCCCGTTGGAAGCTATTAACAAGTTATCAATTTTCATTTGCGATTCAACCAGGTTTTTCACGTAGATGGTTAATTTTTCGCCATTCGGAAGTGTATAGTTGCCCTTTCTGCGGTCAATTTTCCAGATGCTCCGCAATTTAATTATTTTTTTGAAGTCGTCCCTTTTCATATGGCTTTCCCTTTCTCTTTTTATATTATTTTAACTGATTTCTTAGCTTTTCGACTGCTTGTGCCATCTCTTTCCAGAAAGAAATATTCTTTTTAGCGTTCGGTGTCTTGCCTTCCATGCTTTCCCATAGTTTTAATTCTTCGGATATCCGGCCAGAAGTCAGTTCTAAATATGTGTCTATCTGTCCGGCTTCATAATCTGTTAATATTACATGCTTCATGATATCACCTCTCAATCTACGTAGTCGTACAGGTCAAATGATTTATCTATTTCCGGCAGGCCATCATCAAAATCATACTGACAGCCGATCACGTCTACTGTATAACCGGAATTAGTTAATAGTTCGTATGGTTCGCCGTTATCGTATTCTTTTAGCTGCTTTTCAATAACCTTGTCCGGTGCATCGGTGCGGATGATTTCATATTCTTCGGTCGTGCCGAAATATATCTTGATTGTGCGCATGGTGCTACCTCTCTAATTTAATGATTTTTCTATCTTTTCCGCTAAATGCGGGAACGCTTCTGTGATTTCTTGAATACTATCGGCGTAATAATCGCCGACTATTTCCCCGAAAATATAAATATTTCCAGTGTAAAAGCATCCAAGATCATTAAAATAAATATCTAATCTTGTAGACTGTTCCTTCTTGTCTTCATACCACATATCAATATTAATCATATTAAAAACCCCTTTCTTTAATTTTTACAAAACCGCTCCGGGGCAATGCTCCCCGGTACGCTGACAGCGGTGATTAGCAGAGATAATTATTTTTTACAAAATTAATGTGATCTTTCAGACTAAGCGGTTTGTATACCTCTTTTGCATTTGGGTTTGGTCTATATATGTGTATTGTTTCGCCATCATTCAGAAAATAACAATCAACGATAGAGCCATTTGAAAGAGCTTTAAACGGCTTCGCATCATCTGGAATGTCTGAAAGCTTCCAGAATCCGCCGCCGCATCGGTCATCTATAGTACGCGATATGCTGTAGCGTCTATATTTTCCGTGTTCTTCTGATTGGCTTACTTCTTCCAGTGTGTAAGTAAATCCAAGCATATTAGAAAATTTTTCTAATTGCTCAATTGTATGCATTTCTGCAAAATGATAAAAGCCGTTATAAATTATCACGTGACTCCTGAATCTTTTGCTTGTTTTCTCTACGATTGTTATATAATTTTTCATTGTTTTATTCTCCTTCCTTTTGTCTCATCGGTACAGGTGGGGCAGTTCCTACAGACGCCCGGAGGCGTTTCGACTATTTAATTATTGTGTCAGTCCAGATTTCAAGCATTCCCCTGAATTTATTTTCTTGATCTGTGCAAAAGTGCCCGTCTTTCAAGTGAAAAATTGCTTTTTCTCCGTATTTTTCATTGATGTCTTGAACGAAGTTATAAAAACGTTCGAACTCTTCCAGGTCTTCCAGGCGAAGTAGATAGCGTTTTATTTCTTTGCTTGGTGCGTTGTAGTTATCTGTCTGGCAAGGGTGTGAAAATAATGCCTCTACTTTGATTTTGCTTTTCCCGTCATCCTGTGTCTTCCTGTCAATCATTGTAAAAAGTGCATAGCTCATAAATTTAGTATAATCTTTCATATTTCCGTACCTCCTATTTATATTCGTGAACATCACAACTCCATGTGATCGTACACGGTTTATCTGGTCGCGCTGTCTGTACCATGTACTCACGTGTCGCCCAGCTGCTAAGTTCTGCTACAAATAAGATTATTAATATCATTTTCTTCATCTTTCTTTTCCCCCTTATTCTAAAATCAAATATACGTGGAAGCTATCGCCGGAGCAGTCAACTAACTCGATTTCTCTATCATTTAGCTCTTCCGGGATTGAATCTCGTCCGTCATACTGTGCTATGATCTCGCCATTCTCCCAGATATACATGTCTCTTGCTTCTGATGCGACTAATAATAATTCTTCAAGTTTCATGTTTTAAAATCCTCCTGTAATTTGTTATCTCGTTGCTATGGTTATATAATACATGAAAAATGATGTAATTACAATTGACATAATGCACGAAATATCATGTAACAAATAATACAGTAATTGTGTATTTTACACTAAAAAACATGTAATTGACTTTACAATAAAAATCATGTATAATTTAATCAAAATAATGGAGGTGTAGAAAAATGATAGCTTATAAAATAGATGTGCTGGAAACATTGAAAGATGCCGGATATAATACAACCAGATTAAGGAAAGAAAAGCTTTTAAATGAAAGCGCAATACAGTATTTAAGGGACGGGAAACCAGTTGGAGCTAAGGCATTAAATAACATATGTATGTTGCTGGATATGCAACCGGGGAACATTATCAAATATGTAGAAGAAGAAAACACGAAATAAAATGTAAATAGGATAAAACAAAGTACATGAAAAAAGATGTAAAAAGCTATTGACAATTACATGAAATATAATGTATAATAATGCTTGTAAGGAACAGAAAAAATAGATTCAAGAGAGGAGAATAGAAAATGAAAATAGAGGAACTTAGAAAAAGTCTTGTAGAAGCAGGATTCTACAAAAAAGAAGACATCGAGAAAATTTGCAGACTCGAAGCTGCATACATGGATGAATGCGAGGAGATCGCAGATCAGTGTGAGTTGGAAGGTTATCCAGCAAACGGCAGTAACTACGATCTCAGATGTTCGGAAGCTCGTAAATATTATGATGAACAATTGGAGTTAATTGATTCAAAGTATGAGGAGGAAGAATGACAATCGAAGAAATTAGAAATCTGATCGGTGAAGCGGAATATGCTTACATCGGAATCAGAGCAGACGACAGGGATTACCAGATCGGTGAAGTGATGGATAACTCGCATCAGCTCTTTCAGGATCCCCAGTATACAGACTTTGAATGCACAGAGTTGTTATATCCATACATTTCAGACGGTCCTTATGCCGGATTCTACGACGGTGGAGAACTTGACGGCACATGTGCACTTGAAGTATCTGAAAACAATATCGAAGAAATGATTGAAGCCGTAAAATCTTACGGAGAAAAAACATACTTAATCGGTGGAAACGTAATGCAATACGGGAACGATCAAAACGAAATAATTGTAAAAAATGCGGAAGTGATTGCAATATTGCGATAAAAAAGGAATTTGAACCGATATTAAAAAAAATATGAAAAAAACATTGAAATCTACCGCAACAAACAACGATAAACCATAACGCAAAGGCGTACCGCATTCGCTATGATATTGACGGCGAATATTATGACCGTGCAGATATCGAAAAAATGATCATTGACAAAGTCTATAAATTACTGGGAGAATATGCGGAGTATGCCAAGAATAAGAAAATGTAGCATTTGTGGTCGTGAATTTCTGTCTGTAAATGGCGTCCAAGTATGCAGCGAAGAGTGCAGACAGGAGCGGAAGAAGCGACAGGACAGTTTCGGGAATTTCCGGCGTTACAACAAGCTATCTAATACACCAATAGATAAAGTGTGTCCTGTGTGCGGTAATAATTTTCAAGGATTACGGGAGATATATTGCAGTCCAGAATGTAGCAGAAGAGCTAGAGAAAGAGCGGTCAAAGAAAATTCTAAACAATATTATCAGGATCACAAGAAAGACAGTCAATAATGGCTGTCTTTTTCTGTGCCTGGATTCCAATAATTCATAAAATGTAACGTTACATATAACGCAACAACTAACGCAAAATCTAACGTTAATTGCTTTATATCTTATATCTTATTCTATAATCTATATTATAATAATACAGTATATTATAAGCTTATACAGTAGAGGTATATATTTAATAATTATAGTTATATATAATATATACAATGGCAAAATATATTTTTAAATTTATTATTGACATATGAGTGTAAAAGGCTTAATATATTAACCAGACAAAGCGAATAGGCAGTATATAGCCAGATTATAATATATACAACTCTTGGTAGTCTTAGTAGACCGTGACCCGTTGCAAAACGTATTCTTGCAATTGGTGGCGGTCTTTTTTTATTTATATTTTAGTGTTTGGAGGTGATCAGGATGAAAGATAATACAGTAACTACAGAGAATGGAATAGAAGTATACAGAGATAAGATAAATTATTATGCAGACGAATATATCCATAATGAGTTAGAAATAGATCATGTAGATATAGATAATAAACAGATTATAAAAGATAATTTTGTTGATATGTTATTTTATATCTGTGACCATATAGAAAAACCAGATAATGCAGATATAAAAGCATTAGATAATATATTTAGTGTGTATGTAAGACTGTGTAGTAAGTATGGTATTAATCCTACATTAGAGGCATTTAGTTTCTTGGTAGATATCGATAGAACAACGTTTAATAATTGGCTTAATGGACAATATCGGACTGCTGAACACCTCAACACGGTCAAAAAATGGCTGAACATTTGCAAAGGCTTTCTAGTGAATAATCTGGGGAATAGCAAAGGCACAGATGCCAATAAGATATTCATTGCTAAAGCAGCTTACGGTATGGCAGAGACGAAAGCAGTGGAGCAAGAGCAGATCACCGGAGCTAGAAAGACGGTCGAACAGATAGCACAGGACATCGGAGCGGACGAGTTGCCAGACTTTGGAGATCAAGAAGACGATGCAGACGCATTCAATTTCTAAACAATTCGATAAATAATCAGATAACTTATTAAATTGTACAGAATGACATGATTGCATCAAAATATCAATACTGATTGATATAAAACCATACACTGAAAGAGATATATCTATTAAACAAACAGTCATTTGTTGTATAGATACATATGTTCGATTGAATGATAGCAGATTTGATGCGTTTATATGGTACCGGGGGTGGGGGTCTACAGAGAAAAGGACCCGGGGTGCTTCTGACCCCCAAAAATAACGACCAAAAACAAAAAGGACCTTTATTAACAACACCTATAAGGAGGAATTCTTAATGAACGATATTTTGGATACACTCAATTTTATGAAACCAACATACGTAGTCAAAACAGACAAGAATGTATGGCGCATACAGGCCAGTACCTGTTCAATAGATACTGATTTGAAAATCATTTGCTTTTACGATAAAGGATCTGTACAGGCTATGTTTCGTGTGGATGATGTAAAAACTTTTTATAGAATTTTCTGATGGAGGAAGAGATATGTTGATCAAAATCACAGCAATGCTCATTGTTTTGACAATAGCATTTACAATAATCGGAAAAGCCTATTGTAAATCGCTGAATGATACTCACAAAATATTATTTAACATCGGTCATTTTACAAAAGGCGAACAAATATTTCTCTTCATTGTGGCTGTCATTTACTTTTCGACTTTCCTGTCAGTAATTGCAACAGCATTCTGGATGATTTTCAAATTCTTGTAGGTTCTTGGAGGTTTAGTGATGGGTGAAAAAGATACTGGAACGCGGACGTTATACATGATGGACTCTAACGGACAAAAATATGAATTGGGCGGACTTCAGGAACAAGACAATAGAATACTTATTCACGGTGACTCTGATGAATATTTGAAAAATGCATCTAGTAGTGGTTCGTTTACCTGTGAAATCAATATTGAAAATCTGCAACACATATTTGGAACATTGGGTAAATTACTTGGCAAAGTAACTCAAAATAACAACTGGCGAAAATATCACGGTTTGCCAATGAGGAGAAAAAAATGGTTAAGACAGTAAATATTCTTGGAACTGAATACAGAATTGAAGTCCATAAACGATCGGAAGATGAATATATGAGAAAGAACGGTGCAGATGGGTATTGTTCAGATGACGGAAAGCTTATAGTAATCGCTGATACTTCTGAAAAAGAATCGTTCCCTGATATGACAGATATCGAGCAGTCTGCATATCGAAAGAGATTGCTGCGACATGAAATTACACATGCATTTTTGGACGAATCTGGATTGCAGCATTGTTCCAGTGTTCCGATGGGTGCATGGGCAAGACATGAAGAAATGGTTGACTGGATAGCCATTCAGTTTCCAAAAATCATGAAAGCTTTCCAGGAAGTTGGTGCACTATGATTAAGATATTGAACAGATTATTTTGTAAACATGAAAAAGTTCTTCCGGCCGGAACAATTCTTGTAAAACAGGAGGATGGCTCTTGGAAGACAGAACATAAATGGAAATGCAGAAAATGCGGGAAGGTGATTAAAAGTGAGAAGAATTAGAAATTTCATTGCATGGATTTGTTTAATCAGTGGCGGCATGGCTGGATTGTATTCCGGCATTTACAAAATGATTTATATACCGACCATTAATGCATGTGTGTTACATGATGTAGGTCATTTAACATCGGCTGTAATTGCAAAAACTGTATTCAGCATTTTATGCGCGCCGGTTATAACTGTTGGTTGGATAGTTGTTGCAATGATTCTATTTGGAGTTATTTATAAATCTGAAAGTGTCAGTAAAGACGATAAAATCTAGTGCAACGCACGGCACGATAAATATTGTTGCTAACCGTCAGATGGCGGTTAAAGGAATTGTAGTCCAACTGGTAGAACGCTGATCGCGACAGAAACGAGGGTTCAAGTCCTTCCGATTCCTAGAGGTGAAAACCAACCCAGTATCTTTGCGGAGAACTGGCAGTGAAAGGCTGCAAAAAGAGTTTACATAGCTTAGTAGGTTGCAAGTATATGAACGATGGTAACTTGTGTAAAATGCCATCGCATTGGTGGATATGCAAGTGGACAAAGCAAGCTGACTGTAAATCAGTTCCTTCGGGTTCGTGAGTTCGTATCTCACTCCACCAATTCTCCAAGTGTGGCATTGGAGAATTCCTTCCTTGAGTAAATACATACGCTTCTTGATATATAGCGGTATATTGAGAAGCACTCAGCCGTATTGACAGAACGGTAATGTAGCCGGTTGCTAGCCGGTCAGTCGGAAACGACTTGGAGGTTCGAATCCTTCATACGGCGGTTATGCTATCATAGCTCAATTGGTAGAGCAGTTGCAGATATTGAGGTGGTAAAGCGGTGCAACCACGCACCAGTTTGGTTAAAAGAGATCCGGGAAATGCGCCACCCGGCAATATCGTGCAACAGGTTCCCGGTTCGATTCCGGGCGGTAGCTTTTAAAAACATGATTAACTCAGTGCAGATGGATTTTTCAGTCTTGCTGAGATGCAATGGTAATGAGATAGGTTTGGTTCGGGATACTGGATCAGCTGATTCTTTCTGGTAGAAGTGATTCTGTTGGAGAAGATGAACATCGTCAACAATGCCTTGCAGTGTATCATCATAGAGAAGTCAATAGCAGAATCCTTGTGGTCGGCGAATAATAGACGTCTGCTGTGCAGAAATAATCCAGTGATGTGAGTAGTGTGAGAGACTACGGACTAACTGGAAATTCTCAATAAGCTGATTTGCCTTGAATCTGAGAAATCGGAGTATAACACAAGAGGTTCGTTAAAGTAGCGGTATGGCAAGTTCTTGAATAAGATATTGGAAATCAAAACATGAATGATGTAGCCAAAAGAAAAATCTGAAAGAACCGTGAAATTTACGGGTATCAGTCCCGTGTGTGCTTTGGCAGTGGTAAGAAGCCTAGAGTCGCTCTCAAAAGCTCAGACTTACCATCACACTGGCAGAATATGACTTTTACCGTGATGAATAAGAGGAAACTCTAATCATTGTTTTTAATTCTTTATTTTTAACAATCAAATCCAGGTATTGCAACGCACCTGGGGATAGAAGTGTTTTAGTTGCGGTATCACTTCAAAAAAGTATGCAGCAATAAAATATTGTAGTATAGCACTCGATATTATTAAATATTGTTTTTTTGACAAAAGAACCGTAACAGAGATGACTGTATGGGAACACCAATACTCACCATATATTGCAGTCATCTGCTAACGGGATGTAGCTCAGTGGTAGAGCAGTGGTCTTTTAAGCCATGTGTCGCAGGTTCGATTCCTGCCGTTCCGATTTAATGACGTATAGCTCAATGGCAGAGCATCCGGCCGTTAACCGGAGGGTTGCCGGTTCAAGTCCGGCTATGTCAGGTTTTTAAAATTGAAAAGGAGAATGAACGATGACATTTAAAGAAGCATTTGAAGCAATGAAACATGGAGCAAAGGTAAAACTTCCATCATGGGCGGGATACTGGTTTTGGAGTGTTCCAACACAATCAATCTTGATGCATACAAAAGATGGTAAGGACATTGATGTCCGTAGCACCGAGAATGTGGATTACACATTTACAAATATTTGCTCCGATGAATGGATTTTTGCGACAGGAGAAAATTGCCCAGCATTAGGAGGCATGAATATGTTTTCATTCTCCGAAGCCATAAAACAGGTGAAGAAGAAACGTAAAGTTACAAGACTTCTTCATGGAACAGAATGGCACTTACAGCTTGCATATGGAGATTACAGGTTCGCTCTTGGAAAAGAAGAGTGCAGATTTACGTCGGGTAACGCAATCATCGTATTAGCACGTGATGGTGATAAAGATGTCTGTGGACGCGAAAAAGCAGAACAGTATGTGCCGACACAAGAGGATATGCTTGCTGAAGATTGGGTATTTACAGAATAGGAGGAGTAGAAATGAAACAGTTATCAACAATTCAAAAAAGAGAAAAATTAAATGATGTATTTGCCGTAGATGAAATCGGTCCAGGTGGTGCTAATCACTTATATTGTGTGTACAAGGCTGGAACAGCAACGCTTGAAGATGATGATACATCGTTAAGAGCGGAGCCAGAGAATCTGCTTCTTACATTGCAGATGCAGTGCGGACCACGAAAAGAAAATGCTTCGCTTCACGGTGTAATCGACACAGATTTACTGGAAATTGTACGTGATCGCTTAAAAGCTTTTCAGGCAGGACCGTTTTCGTCAAGAGAAAATGCTTGCGCACTTACTCATATCGAGGAAGCTCTCATGTGGATGAATCGTAGAGTAGAAGATCGCATTGAAAGAAATGTTCTTGGAAAGAACGAAAAGTAGGAGCATTTACATGATCGTTAATGGTTGGTATTACTGTCCGGCTGGTCACAAAACAGGACAGCGGATAGAGAAAAATTCCAATATTGAGAATACGCCGATTTGGTGTAAGCACTGCAAAAAAGCGTATTATCCAGTGATTAAGGATGGGAAGATGCGAAATGATGGTAGATGAAACTATAGATGATTCCACTTCCACTGTAATGTTTAAACCAATCTGTGCTCATTGCGGATATGTATTCAAGAAAATTGAATATAACGCAAACAAACCTTATTATGGATGGAAACTTAGCGTAAGTGGATTTACACCACCGTATTGTCCGGGATGCGGAAGGAAAATAGTATCATTAACAATCCCTATGCCGGATGAATACGGAAATGTAAAATATGGATATGAAGAAAAATGAATGATTTAGTGCCAGAGCCTAAGAGCCAGAGCCGATATTTGTGAGAAATCGCAGATATTGGCTCTTTTTTTGATTTACAAGGAGGTGAGCAGATGAATTTTACGGAATACAAGCGAATAGCCAATGCATTGAAGATGCAGCCATCAAATAAATACAGCACATGGGATAATATCATGCAGTTATGCTTGAATATGTATGAAGACAATCAAGACTATCTCAAATATTGCTTGAAGCTTTCAAAAGCTGTGAAATTATCTGCTCAAAGACTACTTATGCAGAACCGGGATGTTCGGTTCGAGGGCCTCTACTGGCAAGCGGTGAAATTCGAAGCACCACATTTATTTGACAGCTATCTGCTCTATTTGGAAAGAAAGAGACTTGAGCAAGACAGATTTTATTTGCCAAAGAGAAAACAGTTGAATGCTCATGGGCTAATTCAAGCCATGCAAGATTTAGAGGATGATAAACTAGATATATTGTCGATTTCAATGCCACCTGGAACGCAGAAATGTCAACCTCTGTATTCGAAGATATTAACACCAAATGGATTTATACAAATGGGAGACGTAAAGGTAGGCACAAAGGTAATTTCTGGGACAGGCAAAGTAGCAACTGTACTTAGCATTTCCCCTAGAAAGAAACGAAAGATGTATGAGGTGACGTTTGACGATGGTTCAAAGACAAGGTGCTCAGATAATCACTTATGGACTGTACAAACAAGAGATGATCGAAGACGAAAGAATAAAGACGGAAGTGAAAAATATCGGACAATAGAGTTGTCTGATATGTTAAAAAATTACAAGGTAGAAAACGGTAAGAGATGTAATTACTCCGTTGATTATGTGCCAAAAATCGATTGTTTTAAGAAAAAAGATTTTTTCTTACATCCATATGTTATCGGTGCACTTATCGGTGACGGCGGTTTAACTGGTGGAAGCGCATTATTGAGCTCTGTTGATAGAGAATTGTTGGATAGATTCGATAGCTTTTTGCCGAATGGATATAATTTAAAATTCAGAGATAGATGTACATATTCTGTCAACGGACATGAAGGAAATAATGCAAAAACTGGAAGTTTGGTCAGAAAAGAACTTGATAGGCTCGGATTATTTGGAAAGAAGAGCATAGATAAATTCATACCGAAAGATTATCTATATGGAAGTTATGAACAGCGATTGTGGCTTTTAAGAGGATTGATGGATACGGATGGATCTGCTTCAAAATCTTATTGCACATACGCTACAATTTCAGAACAACTTGCAGATGATGTGTGTGAGTTAGTTCACTCTCTTGGAGGTTATGCAAGTAAAAATAAGCGTAAAGCCGGGTATAAGAAAGACGGTAAGTATAAACAATGCAATGATTATTTTGAGATTGTCATACAATTTACATCTGGCATGGATAGCATATTTTCTCTGACGAGAAAAGCTGAAAAGTATGCTCCAAAAAGAAAAGTTATGAAGAGATTTATATCAAAAATTGAATACATCGGCGAAGAAGAGTGCCAATGTATTTACATTGATGATGAGAGCCATTTGTATATTACAGATGATTACATAATCACTCATAATACTACTCTTGAAAAGTTTTTCTGTTCATGGATAATCGGAAGACACCCGGATGATTTCAGTTTGTTTTTCTCACACAGTGGAGATATTACCAGAATGTTCTATGACGGGGTTATGGATATTACAACGAACTCAGATGAATATTGCTGGCAAGAGATTTTCCCAGACGTGAAATTTCATAGCACAAATGCTAAGCGAGAAACCATAAATTTCAACAAATACAAACCGTTCTCAAATATCCAGTGTACATCTGTTGGAAGTAAGAATGCCGGTAAAGTCCGCGCCAATAGATACCTGTATTGTGATGATTTGATTGGTGGTATCGAAGAAGCACTGAATAAAAATATTCTGGACAAGTTATGGAGAATCTACGGTACCGATGCTAAACAGCGAAAAATGGACGGCTGCAAAGAAATCCATATTGCTACCAGATGGTCCGTACATGATGTAATTGGACGATTGATTGATATCTACGAGGGAAATGATAAGGCTCGATTTATTGCTATTCCAGACATAGATCCTGTTACCGGAGAATCGAATTTCGACTATAAATACAACGGATTCAGTGTTGATTTCTTCCACGATCAGGAACTTACGATGGACGAAATCTCTTATAAGTGCCTGTACAAGAATGAACCTATCGAACGTGAAGGACTTCTGTATACGGATGAAGAGCTTAGAAGATTCATTACGCTGCCACTTGGAGAACCGGATGCAATTCTTGGAATATGCGATACGAAGAATACCGGTACAGACTCCATGTTCTTACCGTGCCTGTTGAAGTATGGCAATGACTATTATCTTACGGCTTGTGTCTGTGATGATAATACAGATTACGGCGTTCAATACGAACGGACCTCAGATTTAATAGTAGACAACAAGATGCAACAGTGTCAATTCGAAAGCAATAACGGTGGTGATCGTGTTGCGTTGGAAGTAAGTAAACTTGTAGAAGCAAAAGGTGGTGTGTGCAATATCACATCGAAATATACGGAATCGAACAAGGAAACGAAGATCATAGTAAATGCTGATTGGGTTAAGAAACACGTCCTGTTTAAGGCAAGAACAGAGTATCAGCCAAAGAGTGATTACGGAAAGATGATGGGATTCTTGCTGAGCTATTCAGTTCGTGGAAAGAACCCACATGATGATGTACCGGATGGATTGGCCAGCTTTGCATTATTCGTACAGAATCTTATTGGCGCAACGGTAACAACATATAGCAGAGCAGCACTTGGAATTTAAGGAGGATGATTGAGATGAAGCTTACAAGAAAAGATATTGCAAACTATAAATTATTAAAGGTCCTCCTTGAAAGGGACCAGAGAAAACTTGACCGGTATATTGCAAAACAGCCATCTACATATTCCGGCAAGGTATATGGATCTAATCCGAATTTTCCATATGAGCCACGTGGGTTCACGGTCGGTGGTTGCACGGATACTGAAATTCATCAAAGGAAAGAATGGGACTTAAAATGTCGTGAAATGGAAGTTAAGATTCAAGATGATATCCGAAGACTTAATGAGTTGGAAATGGCTATCGATACGGTAATTGCAAATGCGAATGATGTTGAGGACAAGATGATTCTAGAATACACGAAAGACGGAATGTCTCAGCAACAGATAGCCATGAAAGTTGGATTAGATAGATCGGTTGTATCAAAAAGGATAAAAAAATACGTTTCTGCCTAAATTTGCACAAAATGCACATTTTACAGTAGTAAAATTATAATCGAAGAAATTGTAATTCGTTCATTATTAAGAGAAAAGAGCTTTGCGTGACGTCATCACGTGAGGTTCTTTTTTTATGCAGAGGTGGAACTAAGTGGAGTTATTTGGAAGAAAACAGATTTTTACAGACGAACTGAATATAGATGCGACAAATATACTTCCTGTACTTAGTGAAGCTTTTACAATCCATGAAATGAACAGGAGCGAAATTCAGTATCTTTTTGAATACGCAAGAGGCAAACAGCCAATTTTGAAAAGAGAAAAGGAAGTCCGGCCAGAAATCAATGAGCGAATCGTTGATAACATGGCATCTGAAATCCTCGAGTTCAAATTGGGATATGAATTCGGCTCGCCAATTACATATGTGCAACGTGCCAGAAAAGATATGAAGAGTGCCGGATTTTTCAAAAGAGCTATCCAGAAGATATTCGGCAGTAAAGAATCACAGATTGAAGATATGCATATTGCTGCTATTAATGAAATGCTGACAGAAGAGAGCAAATCATCAAAGGATCTGCAATTGGCAAAAGATGTAAAGACTTGCGGTGTCGGATACAGGTTGATATTACCGAAACGTTTCAAAACTGGAAGTTCGGTATTCGATTTATTGGTTCTGAATCCTATGAATACATTCGTTGTATATAGCAATGATGCCTATAGGGAGCCGGTTCTTGGAGTAACCTATTTTCCGAGAAGTGATGGCTCTATTCTTTTTGGATGCTATGCGAAAAATCAGTATTTTGAAATTGAAAGAGGTGTCTCCTCCGGTTCTTATTATCAGGACTTTAAAGTATTGCCGAATGTTTTAGGGCAAGTCCCGATTATAGAATATATCAATGATTTTGACCGTATGGGGTGCTTTGAAAAGGCAATCCCATTGATGGATGCACTGAATACTACAGATTCGGATAGAGTAAATGACATTGCACAGCATGTTCAAAACTTGTTGTGGGGCGACAACATTGAAATTGATGATGAACAGTACAAACAGATGCGTCAGGATGGAATGATTGTTACTAAATCACCGACCGGAAAAACGGCAACATTGAAATATTTAGAGTGCGCGCTTGACCAATCTGGTAATCAGTTATTAGTTGATTACATCAAACAGCAAATTCTTGATATATGCAGTGTTCCAAGTCGTTCGGAATTGTCTGGTGGTAGTACAGGAAGTGCCACGAATATGTCAACTGGTTGGATGGCAGCAGAAACAGATGCGAAAGCAAAGGAACAGATTTGGACCGCATCTGAAAGAAGAGAAACGGCCGTCATTTTAAGCATTATCAAAAATAGCGATGAAGTTGATGATGATATTTCCGAACTCAGCTTAGCTGATTTAGATATTAAGTTCTCAAGGTCACGTACATACGACTTGGCTACGAAATGTAATTCGCTTGCAACATTAATTCATATTGGAATTGACCCGTTAAGGGCGATTGAGACGGTCGGATTATTCACGGATCCGCAACAGGTAGCACTTGATTCTGCAGAAAGAATCGACAAAGTGTTATTCCCGAACGACACTCCGGCAGACAAAACGGATGAGCCAAACGATGATCCATACAAAAAGAGACAGCCAGATATAACAGATCAGCCATCTCAAAAATCAGTTTCAGATTGATAAATTAGCATCTCACCTTATGGTGGGGTGCTTTTTATATGCATAGCAGGGAAGCTATTCAAAAAAACGCAAGAGACAAGACAAGTCTTAAAAACGGAACATTAAGAAAATTAATCGAGAGGGAACTCGTATAAAACGCAGGAGGTAAGAAAATGGCAGACTTAAAAGATTTGCTCGGTGATGCTTATAAGGAAGATATGACTTTTGATGAAGTTAATGCGGTGTTAGCCGAAAAAGACTTAGTTGACAAAAGTCAGTTTGAAGGATTTGTCCCTAAATCACTTCTGGAAAAAGCAAATTCCGAAGCAGCTGATTACAAGAAAAAGTGGAAAGCAGCAAGTTCCGAACAGGAGCGAAAGGCTATTGAAGAAGCTGAGCAGAAAGCTCAGGCAGAAGAGGAGTTAAAGAGCCTTCGCCGTGAAAACAAAGTTTCGAAGTACGAGAAACAGTATCTTGCTCAGAAATACGATCCTAAGGACGCATTCGACATTGCCGAAGCTCTTTACGATGGAGATATGGATACAGTATTCAAAATACAACAGAAACATGATGATGAAGTGCGCAAAAGCATTAAAGCAGAAATCATGAAAGATATGCCAGCACCTCCGTCAGGCAACCAGAAAACAGTAGATTACAGTAAACAAATTGCGGAAGCTCAGGAAAGAGGAGATATGGTCATGGTAGCATCTCTCATTCGTCAGCAGGCAGAAGCTAACGCAAAATAGAAAAGGAGATTTAAAAAATGGCAGACACATTTGCAATGAGTGGAAACACTCCTAATTTTAGCGGTATGCTTTTTAACAAAGGTAATACCAAGACACCATTTTCGACAATGATTGGTGCGCACAGAAAATTTACAAATCACACAGAATTCGTAACAGGACAGGAATATGAGACAGCGGAAGGATCTCAGCCAAATATTTCGGAAGCTGAATCATTGACAGCACCGGATGCATCTGTTCTGAAAAGAGAGCAGAAGACAAATGTTACTCAGATTTTCCATGAAAGCGTTGGAATTTCTTACGGAAAGATGTCTAACATGGGAACTCTTTCAGGAATTAATGTTGCAGGACAGCAGGCCAATCCAGTTAGTGAAGAAGATTTCCAGATTGCTGCTAAAATGGCTAAAATCGGGCAGGACATTGAGTACACATTCCTTAACGGAAAATATCAGAAGTCAACAGGTGACAATGTTCCGAATAAATCAAGAGGTCTCCTTAATGCAATTGGATCAAATATCGTTGATGCAGATGGAAAGATGCTTTCGTTTATGCTGCTGTGCGAAGCTATGAAGTGCATTGATGATTCTAACGGAGATACAACAAACCTTGTAGTGGGGCTTGATTCTACCGGAAGATTACAGCTTAACGCGGATGCAGCAGCTAACGGATTGACAATCGTGGGTGCTGGAAGAGATATCAATGGTATTGCAGTGGATCAGGTACTTACACCGCTTGGAACTGTATATCTTAAGACTCTGAAATATCTTCCAACGGGAACAGTTGCATTGTTTGACCCATCTATCATGGCACCGGTTGAACAGATTGTACCGAAAAAAGGAAACTTCTTCCTTGAAGAACTTGCAAAAGTCGGTGCAGGAACAAAGAAACAGATCTTCGGACAGATTGGTCTTGATCACGGCCCAGAATGGTATTCAGCAAAGATTACTAATCTGAGCATGAGAACACCACACGATGAAGATATGGCAAGACGCTATGTACAGGTAAGCGCCAGTGCGCCGGCTGAGCTTGGAACGCTCACAGTACAGTCAGCAGCCGGAACAGCTGTGGGAGCAACAAAACTGACTGTAACGCCTGCACTCACTTCCGGAAATTCTTATAAATATAAAGTTTCCGATGAAGAGACTACAGTTGAAGCCGGACAGAATGTTCGTGTTTGGAAGTCTTGGGACGGTAAGTCAGATATCGTAGCAGAGAGTGGAAAACATATCATCGTTGCTGAATGCGACAAGAGCTATGAGGTCTTAAAGGCTGGAAGTGCAACGGTAACTGCAAAAGCCGAAGGTTAAGGAGCGAATGATCGATGGAAGGGCTTATAGATAGTATATTTTCCGATTTGAAAACTGAATTGAATTCAGAGCTGACAGGAGAAAACGATCAAGCTCTTCTGTTGGTTAAGGTGAGAAATGCTGTGGATGACGTTGAATGTGCAAGAAATTATCAAGGTCATCACACAGATGAATTCAAAGAAAAGGATCTGAAAAAAATGAAACCAATAATTAAGCGTCTCGCTTTATATGATTGGAATACCATTGGAGCAGAAGGACATTCGAGCTATTCCGATAGTGGTATTTCAAGAACTTTCGTAAGCAGAGATGATATCTTGAGTCAGGTAATTCCTTTTGCAACAGTGTTATCGGCTCAGTAAGGCGGTGATCCAATTATCTCCCGGCAACTGGGTGAAGTTGTAAGAAGATTGTGCGTGACCAAAGTGGTGATTTTGCTGGGATGGTCGCAGGGAAATATGTGCAATGATGGTGGAGGGATAGCACATTGAGAAACTTAAAGAAAAATGAAACAAAATTATGGTATTCAAATTACGGAAAAGGGAATCCGATACTGGATGAAAACGGTGATGAGACGGGAGATTATGACAGTGGTTATGGTTCTCCTGTTTCTTTTTTCGCTACTTTATCGGCAAACAAAGGAAATGCCTATGCCGATGTATTTGGAACGAATTTGGACTACACCAGAACGCTATCAACAGTTCAGAAACTTCCTATAACAGAAGAATCTCTCATTTGGAAGTCTGAGCCGATTCTGAATGCAGATGGTACGGTCGATAAAGAATCAGCTGATTATACCGTAGCCGGTATAGCAGATGGATTAAACGAATTGGTAGTTGCCCTGAAAGCGAGGAAGAAAAATGCCTAGATACAAAGTGGGATTATCCGCTAGAGAATTTCGTGAGTTGGCAGATCAGATACATGATTATCGAATGGATCTGCAAGAAAAATGTGAGGAATTCACACGGCGTCTTGCTGAGGAAGGTGTTGCCATTGCAAAAGCAAATATCTTAAGCGAAGAAGCAATCTATACCGGCGAACTGCTTAATAGCATGGATTTTGAACCGGGCGACATTGTATCTAACGGCGCATCGTATTACATTTATACGGCGTGCCCGTGGGCGAAATTCGTTGAATTTGGTACCGGTATTGTTGGATCCGAAAATTCTCATCCAGATACTTCAATTGTTGGATGGAAATATGATACAAACAACCACGGTGAAAAAGGATGGCATTATTTCAAGGATGGTGCATGGCATTGGACACAAGGTATGCCGTCAAGACCATTCATGTACAATACTGCTTCTGAATTGCGAAGCATGAATACTATAGCCGATATAGCAAGGGAGGTGTTTGGAAGTGATTGACGCATCGAATAGAGTTTTGACTAACATAAAAACATATGTGGCAGAAACTTGTAAGAATGTATCTAATTATTCCAGTAAAGCACCGCCAGAATTCCCGGCAGTGTCGGTTGTTCAAATTGATAATCCAGATGCATGTATGGATTTGGAGAATAACGAGAATGCCGTAACTTCTGTGATTGAAATTCAGTGTTATTCCAATAAAAGCAACACGGAAACAAGGAATATCATAAATCAATGTTGTGATGCAATGCGAATGATGGGATATCGCCGTACATACGGTCCGAAGCCTGTCACAAATGCATCAGACACAAGTATCTATCGTACAGTGGCAAGGTTTACAAGACTTGTCTCTGCGGTAGATGAAATAGAGAAATTTGAAACTAAGGGAGCGTAAAGCTCCCTGTTTTAATATGTAATTTTACCGGATGCCAATTAGAGGTATTCGCTGACCGCATTAGTTAAGCGGTAGAAAGGTAGGTATATTATGGCTAACGCAGCAAAGGCACTTAGTACTATTAATACTGTTCTTAAGGCCGGTGATAAAGGTTCTACAGTAGCAAAAATTTGTAAAATAAAATCGTATCCAGACCTCGGAGGAACACCGGAAAAAATTTCCGTGACCGATCTTGAAGACACGGACGAAACATCTGTACCGGGAGTAAGATCTGCTGACGACATGCAGTTCAAAGCGAACTACACAAAGGAAAATTATGCAGCAGTAAAAAAAGTGGCTGGCAAACAGCAGATTTTTCAGCTGGATTTTGGAGCAGACGGAGCAGACGGGCAGTTTTCATGGTCCGGTGTTTTATCAGTGACAGTTAATGGTGCAGAAGCAAATGCAGCAAGAGAAATGACTATGACTATAGTACGTGATTCAGAAATCAAAGACAGTGATGCAGCGACAGCGTTCCCTGAAGCGTAGTGAGTTGCTTGATGTAGATGGAGATTACATCTTGGACTCGGAGGATGAAAAAACTTCTTGAAGAATTATTAACGATAGCTTCCTTCTTCCATTAGCGTTTGATATAATAAATGCATAATGGGAGGAGGGATAAAGATATGCGCTTGTTTTATTGGATTTTTATTGGATGGTGGTATACACCGATTAAATTAATTTTTAAATCCACCGGAGCGATTACAAAGGGAATAGTAAAAATAGCTTTGTATATGGCAATCTTAATTGGAGTTATAGCAATTGCTTTTTCTGCGTTTGCGGTTGTAGCGCCCATCATATTTATTATCCTTGCGATAGTGTTTATATTCAATTTGTTACTAGTAAAAAAGAAAAAAGGTAAGAATATTGATATAGATATTATGAGTGGGGAAGAGTTCGAAAGTTTTTGTGCTAAAGTTCTTCAAGATAATGGTTTTGAAAACGTTAACATAACTAAAGCAAGTGGAGACCAAGGAGTTGATATCATTGCTTTTAAAGATGGGGTTCGTTATGCCATCCAATGCAAAAGGTATTCAAATAGTGTTGGAAACAAGGCTGTCCAAGAAGTGATAGCCGGTATGCAGTATTATGGTTGCCCGGTTGGAATTGTAATGACGAATAGTTATTTCACCAAATCGGCAAAAGAATTAGCTGATAAAACAGGAATCATTTTATGGGATAGAAATTTTTTATCTAAGTACATAAATGATACGAATCAGACACGAGAAAAAAATGTTGACATTGAAGGAAAAGAAATATTAAAAGAAACCGCAGAAATATATTCATCTTTATTTCAAAATAATATGCATGTTAATGTAGCATTGATTGAATCGCGTTTTAAAGAGAACGGCGATGTAGAATTAATCTATAAATGTGATACAAGTGAGCAAGCAAAGTATTTGGTTTCTCAAGAAACTTTCTTATCTGAAAAGTTGCATACACAGCAATGCTTTGTTGAATTGTCAAACAATTGTATATCAATAACTGTAAAATAAAAAACAGAAATAGAAAATTAGGGCTATGTGAAATTCACATGGCTCTTTTTTTCTTGAAAAAAGGAGATTAATAAAATGGTAAAAGTAAAAATTAATGGTAAGACATACAACGTAAAGGAAATGACATTTAAAGAATACACAAAAATGGAAGAACAGGGATTTTCTATTATTGAAGCTTTTAGGAAAAAACAGTTAACACTTATCGCTATGGGGTTTGTATGTGCTGTAGTTGACTGCGATCGTGATGAAGCGGAAAATCTTGTGACGCAGCATATCCTCGGCGGTGGAAACATCATTGATATTACAGATGCATTCGGAAAGGCAATTTCTGAATCGGATTTTTTCCAGAAGATGCTGGGAGTAGCTCAGGAGAAGAAAACAAAGGCAGAAAAAGAAACTTCGCCGGAGGAGTAATTATTCCTATCAGTTTTACACAATTTACGTATGATTACTGGTTGCCAATAGCGGCAAGATGCAGAATAAGTTATAGAGAGTTTTGGGATATGACACCCAAAACTCTTTTAATTTATAAACACCAAAAAGAGTTAGAAGAGGCACGGGAAACCGAGTTGACAGATGTATCTGCATGGATGACTGGTGCTTATATTTCAAAAGCAATTAGCTGCTTCCTTAGTAATGATGAAACATATCCAGAAAAGAATGTGTTTTTTAATGCTGACCAATTCGAACTTACAGACGATGATATCGAAGAAATTATTTCGGAAAACACGCAAATTGCGGCAGCAAATTTTTCAGAATGGGCAAAGGTGGCAAATGAATCCAAAGGTAGGTGAGAGTAATAATGCCAGATGAAATTGACAGACTTGAGATAGCCATTGAAACAGAATCAAATCGAGCAAACAGATCACTTTCAGGAATGGAAAAAAGATTAAATCGAATCGCAGATAGTCTTGAAAAAGTTGTTGCTCTTGCATCCGGCATCGGAGAAATTGGAGAGTTTGATTTAAGTGGGTTTGATAAATTCACAAGTGCTATTGACAATGCAATTAAAAAGAAGAACGACTTAGACAAAAAAGAAATCAACGTTCGGACGAATCGTTCAGACTTGAAATACACAGAAAAATCATTGGATTCTATCTATAAAAAATACAGCAATGCGGGATTGAATCTTGATGTTTCCGGTATGGATGTATCGGAGCTTGAAAAAGGATTGAAAAACTCAGAAGCTGCTGCAGCGAGATTAAAGGATAGATTAAACAAAAAAATTGCAATTGAAGGGACTGATCACCTAGGGAAGACCTTTGAAAGCATAATTTACGATATCCAAAAAGCGACCAATGAAGCGAATGTATATAAAAAAGCAATTGATGGGTTATCAGTAGAGCAACCATCGTTTACGATTGAAAGAGATGGGAATGTTGTCAGCGAATTAAATCAAGAAAAACTTAGTATGGAATCTCTCGGTGAAAATGCAGAGAAAGTTTCCGATTCTATCGAAGATGTTTCTAATGAAATATCTAACATAGATAAAGGTGGGAATATATCAAAAATTTCTAGTAAATTTGATTATTTGAAAAATAAAGTTGGCGAAATAAAGAGCGGTCTTACAAAGGGTGGATTCGGAAATTATACAAAAAATTTCATGGAAATGTTAAAGTTGCCAGAAACGGGAACTTCAACTCAAGAGGGGAAATTCAATGATATTCCACCTATGAAAGAAAATGGAGATTACGACACAGAAGCCATTCAAGAATACGTTGACTCTTTTGGAAAGGCAAATGCTGCGGCAAATAATTTTTCAGATCAAATAAAAGCCTTAAAAAAGGAACTTGAAGGTTTAAAAGGGCAAGGACTTGGTGAGGGTGACGAAGAATATGATGCAGTAGCGCAGAAACTTACTGTAGTAACAGAACGGCGGAAAGAATACAACCGTTCAATGAGAGAAAAAGCAAAAAGCATTATAGCAAAAGAAGAAATCTCGAAGTTGCAGATAGCTGGAACTGCGTTAAAAGCACTTATTAAAAATGCCGGGAAATTGGGACTGTCATTTGCAAAATTGTCGATCAGGGGGCTTTCGAAACTTCCGCAGATTGCTAAAGCGTCTGCAAATGCTTTTAAAGTATTAGGATCTGCAATTTCTAAGGCAAAGGACAAGCTCGGATTATTGCAGAAAGATTCCAATAAAGGAATGTCGTGGAAGAAAATGATTGGCTCTTCCATTTTATTTTCCACTGTTTTTGGAGCAATCAGCCAGATAAAAGAAGCGATTAAAGCCGGTTCTGATAATCTGGTTCAATATAGCTCTGCATACAACAAGAGCATATCAGGCATGGTTACTTCTTTGTTATATCTAAAAAATGCGTGGGCCGCTGCTTTCGCACCAATTGTCAATGTAGTTGCACCGTATATATCGAAATTTCTTGATATGCTTGCCGGGGCATTAAATGCAGTTGGACAGTTCATGGGCTCATTGACTGGAAAGTCAAAAGTCGTACAAGCTAAAAAAGCATGGTTTGATTATGGGAAAAGCTTAGAATCAACAGGGAATAGTGCTTCAAAAACAGGAGATAAACTTAAAAAAGCAAAAAAAGATGCTAAGGATTTAACCAATTATACTCTTGGAATAGATGAATTACACGTTATCCAACCAAGTAGTGATTCTGCAAATCAAGATTCTGGATCGGAAAAGTATACAGGCCCGTCCCCATCAGAAATGTTCGAAACATCATCTATTGATAAAAATGTGTCTGATTTTGCAAAGAAAGTAAAGGATGCATGGAAAAAGGCTGACTTTACAGAAATCGGATCAATTCTCGGGACAAAATTAAAAAACTCTTTGGATGGAATTGATTGGAGCCCCATACAAGAAACTGCAGAAAAAATCGGAAAATCTTTTGGAACATTCATAAACGGATTCGTTGAAGTTGATGAACTTGGGGAGTCGATTGGAAATACTATCGGCGAAGCTTTCAATACCGGACTGGATTTGGCAAATTCGTTTTTAGATAACACAAAATGGGATGAAGTCGGAAAATTTATTGGTGATGGCGCAAATGGTGCCGTGAACACAGTTAACTGGACTGGAATAGGACATTTTATGGCACAAAAATGGAACGCTATTTTTGCAACAATAGGCGAAGCAGCCAGGACTTTTGATTGGAGTAATTTTGGCAAGAGCTTATCAGATAGTGTAAATCAATTTATTTCCGATTTCGATTGGTCTGGTAATGGAGCAAGGCTTGGCGACCTCGCAAAAGGACTTCTTGATGCATTATTAGCATTTATGCAGAACACTGACTGGAATCAATTAGGATCATCTTTCGGACAATTTATTTCTAATATTGATTGGGAAGGAATCATTACAAAGTCTCTCGAGGTTTTGTTTACACTTCCTAAGATTTTATTTGATTTAGTTTCTGGAGCATTAGAAGGTACAGATTGGAAAAAGCTTATAACCGATATTGCAACGGGTATTTCAGACTTTTTGATTAATTTCGATTGGAACGGATGGTTTAAAAGCGTTGGTGAATTAATTGGCGCTGCTGTAAAAGCATTATTCGATATCGGATCGCTAATTGGTGGAGCTATAGTAAATGCTGTAGAAGCGGCTAAAAAATATTTCCAAGGCAAGATTGAAGAGTGCGGAGGGAATATCGTTGCTGGAATCTTCAAAGGAATTGCCGATGCATTAAGCAATATAGGCACATGGATAATAGATCATATATTCACACCATTTATTACAGGTTTCAAAGAAGCATTCGGCATTCATTCTCCATCAACCGTAATGGCTGAACAGGGTGGCTATATTATGGCTGGGCTATATAATGGAGTTGTTGCTAAGCTCGAAAAAGTACTTAAATTCTTTGGAGAATTAAAAGACCAGATTGTTGACAAATTCTCCGATGTAGGGGAATGGTTTGGTGATAAGTTCGGCTCAGCAAGAAAAGCCGTAACTGATAAATTCTCTGACATTGGCACATGGTTTGGCAGAAGAAAAGCTGACATTCAGAATGCGCAGTCAAGCGTGTCAACCTGGTTCAGCACTAAATATCAGAGCGCAAGAGGATATGTGAACTCAGCATTTTCTAATGTTGGCAAATGGTTCGGTGGACGTAAATCTGATATTCAGAATAACATGAAATCTGTATCTGGATGGTTTAAGAGTACATTCCAGACTGCTTACAAAGGCGTAACAGATTCATTCGGAAAGATTGGAAATTTCTTCAAGGGCATTGGAAAGGAAATCAAAAAACCTATCATAGGGGCAATGAAAGCTATCCTCAATGGTGTCAACTGGGTATATGAAAAACTCGGTGGTGGAAAGAATCATTTCGATGTATCCAAACTGGACAAATACGCTAGCGGTACAAATGGCGTATCACATGATACTGTCGGTATCGTGAACGATCAAGCTGGTAGCACATATCGTGAGATGGTACAGTTCCCGAACGGAAAGACAATCATTCCAAAGGGACGTAATGTCATGTTGCCAATGCCAAAAGGTACGAAAGTTCTTCCGGCAGATCAGACCGCTTCATTAATGAATATGCCACATTTCAAAAAAGGAATCGGAGATTTCTTTGGTGGTGCATGGGCGAAATTCAAAGACTTCACAGGAAATATTGCTGATTATATCAGTAATCCTAAGAAGTTGGTGCAAATGGCAATTGATAAGTTCACGGACTTTTCAAGCTATCTGGAACCGGGATTGTCAATGGCAAAAAATGCGGTTAGAGGTACTGTAGGAATTGCTACGAAGTTCATAAAAGACAAACTAAAAGGCTTTGGTGGCAGTGGAAGTGGTGTTAATTACAAACCATCTGCCGGTGTGGAGCAGTGGCGTGCTACTGCAAAGAAAGCACTGGAATTGACAAACCAGTTTACAGAAGCGAATTTGAATCGCTTGCTTATGCAGATGAAGTCAGAATCCGGCGGTAATCCGAATGCAATCAATAACTGGGACATTAATGCAAAGATGGGTATTCCGTCCAAAGGCTTAATGCAAGTTATTGGCCCTACATTCCGTGCTTACGCTATGAAAGGGTTCGACAAAAACATCTATGACCCAATGTCAAATATCTTAGCAGCTATCAGATATACGCTGGCTCGATACGGAAGTCTCGAAAGAGGATGGAAAGGTCATGGATATGCAAACGGCGGTTTCCCGAAAGTCGGAGAAATGTTCTATGCAAGAGAGAGCGGTCCTGAACTTGTTGGAAAGATTGGAAACCGTTCAGCAGTAGTTAACAATCAGCAGATTGTTGATTCAGTAAGCAATGGAGTTTCAAGAGCGAATGATGAAACCAATTCACTCTTAAGAACAATCATTGAATACCAGGAGTTACTTCTTAAGAAAGAAACAAGCGTAAATATGGATGGAAAAAGAATGGATAAGCAGATATCAAAAGCGCGTAGGAATACGGGCTTTTCTTTTTCGCCAACGTAGGAGGTGTAGGAAATGGCAGCAAGGCATATATCCAATTTCATAATGGTAAATGGCAAGCCGTTCCCGGCACCGAAACGCTACCCAAATATGGTAGTGACAACGGCGGTAAATGCTGCCAGAAATGCCAATAACAAAATCGTCGGTCAGAAAATTGGTAGAGACAATTATAAGATTGACAACTTGGAATGGCCATATCTTGATGCGGAAACATGGTCAAGTATGCTAAAAGAATTCAAAAAATATTTTGTGACTGTAAGATTTTGGGATATGGTCGAAAATAACTGGATTACCTTAACCATGTATCCGGGAGATAGAACAGCAGACGTATTCAAATATGACAAAACTGGAAGACCAGTGGCGTACATAAATTGCAAAGTCAACATTATTGATGCGGGGTGGTAGTTAATGTATCAGACATCACAAGAATATAAAGAATCCATGAAACGACCAGTCCGCAATCAGTCCTACATGAAAATTCAGCTTGGGTTGATTAATCAGGAGGCTCAGCAGACAGCGGGGCTTTCTGATACCAATAAATATAATGACTTCTCAAATGCAGAATCCATATTCAATCAACACACTGTAAGACGGTACGCAACTTATGAGAGCAATTTCTGGAAAGCAAATGGCATTAGCTTTTTCTTGCCAGAGAATAAATCAGATTATCGAAAAGACGGGATTACTTCAACGAATTTGTTTGAAGGAAGTTTTCATGTGAAGTTTGTATTCGGTTGCGGAAAATCCGACATCAAAGGACTGACTATTAAATTTGGTAGAAATTATCCTACAAAATTTACGATCGTTACTGATAATGCTACGTCTTTTGAATATGAGAATACAGAAGAGCTTTTCAAGTCCGATGATGTGTTTGAGAATACGGAATCAATCGAATTAGTTATTACGGAAATGAATGTACCGAATACAAGAGTGCGAATTGATTACATTATATTTGGACTCGGCTTGGAATATGACGATGAATGGATATCAGAAGCAAGTAGCAATACAACTCTATCAGCAATCAATGAAGATTTGCCGGAATCCGAGTTTACGGTAACTTTGTGCAATGACAACCAATTATTCAACGTAGACAATCCATCATCTGATATTAATTTCTTGGAAAGTGGTCAAAAAGTTAATGTCATGATGGGATATATGCTGGACGATGGGAATATTGAATGGATAAAAATGCATTCGCTGTATGTATCAGAATGGAGTGCTGATGATTCATCCGCTACCATTACAGCTGTAGACATCTTGAAATATTTGGATGAAAAATATTATAAAGGTATCTACTATGAGGATGGCATATCCCTGTACGATTTGGCCGTATTAGTTCTCACAGATGCCGGATTAAACGAAGACGAATATTATATTGATTCATACATGAAAAAGGTATATGTTCATAACCCACTGCCGAATGTGACACACAAAGAAGCATTGCAGATTATAGCAAATGCCGGTCGCTGCATTATGGATTATGACAGAAATGGAAAGATAAGGATTCGTGCAGCATTCAAGCCAACATACGATACGACATCAAACGGAGAAACGTATTATTCCAATACGACTATGATTGATACTTTGGATTCGAAAGAACAGTATGCTACCTACGAAAAGAATTTCTGGAAAGCAGATGGTCAAAAACTTTTCGTACCGGCAGATCAACAACAGACAACAGGATATATAATCTCAGCAATATCCGATGATAACGGTAAATTTGCAGTGAATCCGATAATAATAAGGACTTTGGAATCGAAGGACAAAGCATATGGAATTATGATTAATGCTACCTACGAACAGAACTTCTGGAAAGCGGACGGGGAAAAACTATTCGTGCCAACCGATCATCATCAAGACACCGGATATATAAGTGCTTCAATATCAGATGAAAACGGGAGGTTCGATGTAAATCCTATGCTTACAAGGACGCTAGAAGCAAAATACAAAGCATATGGGATCATGATTAATTTCTCTGGGAATCTTCCAAAGAAAATAGTAATCCGTACATATGCGGATGATGTGTTAAACAATACATTAACTATCACATCCGGAATCGAACAGGCTACAGAAATTAACTATGATTTTCCGGAATATGATCGTTTGGAAATTGAATTCCCTGAAACCGAACCAAATAGCAGAATCCATATTGATTATTTATCGCTCGGTGCTGAAACAAGTTATTCGTTGGAATACGATGATTTATATTCTACCCCTGTCGGAACTCAGCTTGAAAAAATCAAGAATGTAAAGGTTTCACGATCACTATATTCAAAATCTGCGACAAAGGAAGACTTGACATCTGAGACTATCACTTATTCCGGCGAGAACCAGATATATTATCTGAATGACCCGTGTTATGGATATTCCGTAGCTATAAGCAATGCGAAAAGTGGCCAGAGCGCAAAGATAGTATCGTCCGGTGCTTATTATGTTGAAGTTGCTTTTTCTGGTGTAAAAGCAGGGGAAAATATAGAGGTGGCCATAACAGGATATAAGTACAATGTGGCTACGTCTTATTACAGCCAACCAGTTCACAACCGTGGAACAGAAAAAGAGTGGCGGAATCCGCTAATATCTTTTAATGATCACTGCCAAGAGGTCGCTAAGTGGCTTGCTGATTATTTTGCGTCAGGTATTGAATATGAACTTGATTACCGTGGTGAACCGGCTATTGATTGTGGTGATGTTATCGGGCAAGAAAATAAATACGATCCAGATTTAAAAACAATCGTAGAACAATCGCAGATTACATTCAAATCTGGACTGCTTGGCGGTGGATTAAGAACTAGGAGGAAAGAGTATGTGGCAAGAACCAAAAACCGATTGGTCAGCTGATGATTACATAAATGTCGCTGATTACAATCGTATTATCGGGAACATTGCTTATCTGCATGATTTACAACAAGAGTTATATAAACCTGTTCCATATACGGAATTAGCAGAAAAGACGGTAAGTGATTATCCGCATGCATGGGAATTTAATGCCATCGAAAGTTTTTTGAATGCATTAAGCGATAATACATTTCCTTTTACAAATTATGAGCGTGGGTACTGGATAGATAATGGTCCAACACCCACGTATGATGATTTGAATCGAATAGAAAGTGCCTGTCTTGCTTTCTATAAAGGATATAACCGGCAGAAACTTACACAGCAGAAATTACCTATAACTTTTGGAGTAAATCAATCTGCTATAAAATGTTAGGAGGAAAAACAACATGGCATACACACCATTATCCACTGATTTTAAAGACCAAATACTTTCTGATGTTAATGCTCAGAGGAAGTATAAACAGACTGTAAATGAAGACGGTACAGTGTCTCTACGAGATATGACGGCATACGATCAGCAAGGTAGTACATATTCCGCAAAGGACATTATTGAGGAACGAGAAGCAATAAATAATATCTACGCAGACAAAATAGTTAGTCTGGACGAAGCCAGCCTTGTGACAGAACCCGGATTTTTTTGTGATGCACTGGTGGCTAATGAACTTGTGACAAAGATAGGCAACGACATAAATGATAAATTTAGATGGAAAAAAATAGGTGAATTGGCTGGAAATCAGGCACCTTCCAAAACAATATCTACATTTGATTTGAGCAACCGTACCGAAATCTTATTGACATGCGGGCCAGCGGTCATAAATCAGACAAATCGTATATTATCATCTGCAATTATCCCTATAGTAAGATGGAATTCGGAAACAGCAGATGCGGCAAATGGAACATTCCAGTCTGCTTACGATGGCACTACTTATCTTGCGGGGGTATCAAGATTGTCTGATACATCTGTAAAGTTGTATGCTAACTCAAAAACACTTTGTTCGGTATTTGCAAGATAGGGAGGGGATAAACCGTGAATATATTATTTTTAAATCAATCAGAAACGGTTACAGCAACTGTAAAGAAATTAAGTGTACACCTTATCGAGATAACCGGGACAGAACCAAATACATCCGGTTTTCACCTACTGAATAATGCTGGTAATGTATTTGGAAAATATGATGGGTTCACAACATTATACCGTGAACTGGAAGATGGATTTATTCTTTCTGACGATGGAAGTGTATATGTTGAACCGATTGAACCGGAACCAGAGCCAGAACCGGAAATCAGCCTTGATGAAGTGAAAGAAGCTAAGGTCGCAGAGATGAACGACATACAGCAGAAGCTCATAGCACAGGGAGTTGATGTTACTCTGTCTGATGGCAGTACAGAACATTTCTCATTGACTGAGCGTGACCAGACTAGCCTTGTTGGATTACAGGCTCAGGTCGCAATCGGAGCTGAGAATATTCCTTGGCATACTTCTGATGAAGATGAACACTGCAAATTCTACAGCAATGCAGATATGGCAAAAATCACTTCGTCTGCACTATCCTATGTAACATGGCATATAACTTATTTCCGTGACCTCCGCATTTTCATTCGTTCTCTGGAAAGCAAAGAAGAGGTTGAACAGGTTACCTACGGAATGAATATTCCAGAAGCCTACCAGTCTGAGCCACTGAAAGCAATGCTGGCTCAGAAATCATGAAGAAGTTAAGACCGCTGATTCTGTTTGGGATTGGTGGTCTGATTTACGTGCTGATAGAGCTAATAGCAAGAGGACGTAGCCATTGGTCGATGTTCGTCGTTGGTGGTTTGGCGTTCTTCCTTATTGGTTGTATCAACGAAAAATGCCGGAAGATGCCATTGACGGTACAGATGCTTATAGGTTCGCTTTTAATCACTGGATTAGAGCTTGTATGTGGCTGTATCGTGAATCTATGGCTTGGTTGGAATGTATGGGATTACAGCAACATGCCTTTCAATTTACTTGGTCAGATATGCTTACCATTTACCGTAATATGGTTTTTCTTATCGGCAGTAGCGGTTGTCTTGGATGATTGGATAAGACATATATTGTGGAAAGAGAAAATGCCACATTACAAATTATTTTAAGGAGGATGATGCAAATGGCTAATGAAAATTTAAAAGCGCAGGAAATATACGGAATACGCATAAAAGATCTTCCACAAGTCACAGAAGTGAACGATACGGATGATATTATCATAGAGGATTCTACTCCAATAACAAGAAGAGTGAAGATAGGAACGCTGTTTGGTTCCGTTAAAAATCCGTATAAAAACAAGACAATTGTAGCATTTGGAGATAGTATCATTGCTGGCTGGGGATGGAAAGAGGGAACAGGAATCATCCAGCCATTAAAAGAAAAGTATACGAATGCTGTGTGGATTAATAAGGCAGAGTCTGGTGCGAACATGGCTGTGACATCCAATCCGTCACATACGCCAATCGTAACGCAGATTAAAAATTACACTGGCGCAGCGGATGCGATAATTTTCGATGGTGGAGTTAATGACAAGAATAATGGTATCTCGATCGGCTCTATCACGGCTGGCTATGATGCAACCTATGATACCAGTACATTCTGTGGAGCATTGGAAAGCTCATTACAATACATCATGGACAGGTATCCATTAGCTGTGAAGTTATATCTTATTCCGCATAGTTTTGGTAAGGATAATTCGTATCTGGATTCCATCTACGAAAAAGCAATTGAAATCTGTGATAAATGGAATATGCCATACCTTGACATGAGAAAATGTTCTCAAATTGCTATGACATCTAAGAATAAGAGCAAATATACACGTAATGCAAATAGCGGTGTTGGTGATGGAGTGCATCCAGTAGAATCATGGTATCGCACATTTTACAGCCCAGTTATTGACCAGAAACTAAGAAATCTTGGAATAGGATATACTACACCGTCTGTCGCACCGACCGTTATAGCGGTTACAAGTGTGTCTCTTGGTAAGAATACATTAAGTATCAAAAAAGGAGAAAGTGCAATACTGACAGCAACAGTAAAGCCATCAAATGCAACGAATCAATCGGTTAAGTGGAGTACAAGTAACTCAAACGTAACTGTCAGCAATGGGGAAGTTATAGGAAAAGCTGTCGGTACATCTGTAGTTACAGTAACAACGGATGATGGTGGATATACAGCTCAGTGTACGGTTAATGTTGCTGAGAATACAGTTGATCCGAGCGAAAGTCACACAGAACTGGAATCGCTTAGTGTCGATGGTAATTGCTATTTCGACACAGAGATTTTGCCGGATCAGAATACGAACACAGAGGCTAAATTATATGTCAAATCTGGAACGACATATATTTGTGGCGCAAGGGACGATAAATATAAGTATGGTTACTCGGTGACAGACAATTTCTACGTTGTTCGAGGATCAGTTTCAAGCGCAGTGAAAAATACGGCATTTTGGGAAGATGCATGGACTATCAAACAGAATGGAGCAACTGCTACATTTGGAAACAATTCTGTAACTCTGGATAATGCTGGTAATTTTACATTGACAAGTCCATATTACATTGGATGTATGAGCAAAAATGGTGAAGCTGCCGGAGTTGGTCTGAAGGGAAAAATCTATTATGCGAAAATCTATTCCGGAAGCAACCTTGTGGCAGATATGATCCCAGTTAAGAAATCGGATGGCACTCTGTGCCTGTACGACAAAGTGCGCAAGAAATACATCTATAATGCCGGAACAGGAACTGTAACAGAATAGGTGGTAACAAGATGAACAATATTATGGAATGGAAATTCCAGAAGAACATCAATCAGAAGTTCTTAAGAACTATATTAGAATTAAAGCAAAAGATTTGTAAAAGATGGCGGTATTTTTTACTGCTGTCTTTTTTATTATATAAACAGATGGAGGAAACATATGGATATCAGAGCGGGCCCGCAAGGTCTTTTTATACATATTTTGAGAAAGAGAGACGGAAACAGTGAAAGAGTTTTTGATAAATACTTATACGATAGTTCTTCCTATAGCACTGGGATATATTGTCTGGCTGTTAAAAAATCAGAAAAGAGACAGGGATGCAAATAGCAAAGGAACGATGCTTTTGCTTCGTGTACAGTTGATTGAATATCATAGTAAGTATATGCAGATGGGTGATATCCCGTCTTATGCTTATGAAAATTTCTGCGAGATGTACGAAGCATATCATGCGCTCGGTGGAAATGGAATGATAACTAAAATGATGCATGAAATGGAAGAATTGCATTTAAAAAAGAAAGGTGATTGACTATGGAACAGATTATGAATTATGTAAAACCGGAACTGGTAGTAGTGGCAGTTGTACTGTACTTTGTTGGAATGGGGCTGAAACAGTCACAGGCCGTGACAAATAAATATATTCCGTTGGTTCTTGGAATCATTGGAATTGTGATTTGTGGAATCTACGTGATTGCAACCTGTAGCCTGTCTGGTATACAGAATATTGCAATGGCGGTATTTACAGCAGTGGTACAGGGCGTTCTTGTAGCCGGATTAAGTACATATGTGAATCAGATTTTTAAACAGCTTAATAAAGAAGAGTAAGAGGGTGAGAAATCATCCTCTTTTTTAATAGATGAAAGGAGAACTCATTATGGGATGGACAGAATATGAAAAGAAATTAAAGGAATGGTATGGATATAGAGAAGCGAAGAACCAAGATGATATTATCATTGACATTTACAATTCACAGCGTCCGGCAGGATCTTATAAGATGAGTCATACAGATCCGTGGTGTCATGCCACAGTGTCGGCAGCCGCTTATGCATCCGGGAACGCCGGAAGAGTTCCGAATACCTGTTATTGTCCGACAGGTATCAATATTTTCAAACAGTGGGGCAAATGGGTAGGACGTTACACTAATGCGTACAATCCACAGCCGGGATACATCATCTATTATGATTGGAATTCAGACCTGATTTCCGACCATGTTGGAACTATTATTGCACGAAACGGAAACATTTTGACGGTTAGAGAGGGAAATCGAAATGATATGCTCTGCGACCGTCAGATTAATGTAAGTTCACCATTGATAATCGGTTACGGTATTCCGAACTGGGGTGGAGTAACAAAAGCACCTGCAGCGACAGTTCCGACACATGAGGAAACTAAACGTACATGGTTACAGATTGGAGATGCCGGAGCAGAAGTCAAAGATGTACAGAACAAGCTTATTGCTATAGGTTATTCATTACCTTCCGGTGCAGACGGAAAATACGGAAGCGAAACCTATACGGCTGTTAAGAAGTTCCAGCATAATGTAAACATCAAAGAGGATGGTCTGGCCGGTGAAGTAACACGTGCAAAATTGAACAATGCTTACAACACACGATCAGCTGCGAAAGCAAATAATTCATGGGTTGCTAGATTGCAGGCTGCCTGCAATGCACAGGGATTCTCAAATCAGAGAGTTGATGGAATAGCCGGACCGAATACATTAGCTGGCTGCCCGACATTAGGAACTGCTTCAAAAGGTTCTATCACAAAGCTTGCACAGGAACGTCTCAATGCACTTGGCTACAATTGCGGATCCGCAGACGGCAAAAACGGGCCGAAAACTCAAAAAGGAATTAAAGCATTCCAGAAAGCAAAAGGTCTTCCAGCGAACGGAATTGTCGATAAAAAGACGTGGAAAGCATTACTCGGGCTGTAAGATTTAACAATAAAATACTTTAGTCTATTGTATAATCCTTGTAAAATATAATTACAAGGATGTGATCGCATGGAAGAATTTGCAAAGAAGATAAGAAAATTAAGAATGAGTAGAAACATGTCTCAAAAAGATCTCGCAGATCTGCTTAACGTTGACCGAACTACGGTTGCTGGATGGGAGACAAAAGATCGTATGCCAGATGTGTTTCTACTTATCAGAATGGCAGATATATTTGATACAACCTTGGATGAATTGGTAGGGAGAGAATAAAAGCATTGAAAAATGTCCTATACTAAAGTATAATATTATAACATTATTGTTGTGAAAGGACATTGAAAAATGCTTAATAATTCAAATGAAGAATTCGAAAAAAAGTTAGAACAAATTGACATAAACAAAGAACCACCAACTAATGATACCGAAAGACAGTATTATTTTATCAAAAAAGCAAGAAAATATGTAAAGGAAGAGTCTGAAAAAATGGGACGTCCCCTTTTCTTTGCTACCGTAACCTTTGGTTGTCAGATGAACGCGAGAGACTCTGAAAAGCTTTGCGGAATCCTGGAAAAAATCGGTTACGTAGAAGCTGCGGAAGATGAGGCTGATTTTATCATCTTTAATACCTGTACAGTAAGAGAAAATGCCAATATGCGTGTCTACGGACGACTTGGCCAGTTAAAACCAAGAAAAAAGAAAAATCCTCATATGATGATCGGTCTTTGCGGATGCATGATGCAGGAACCGGAAGTCGTAGAAAAGTTAAAGACGAGTTATCGCTATGTAGATATTATTTTTGGAACGCATAATATTTTTAAATTTGCCGAACTCATCGTCACACGTTTTGAATCGCAGCGTATGGTGATCGATATCTGGAAAGATACCGATAAAATTGTTGAAAACCTTCCGAATGACCGTAAATTCTCCTTCAAATCCGGAGTAAATATCATGTTTGGATGTAATAACTTCTGCAGTTACTGTATCGTACCATATGTACGTGGAAGAGAAAGAAGCCGTGATCCTGAGGCGATCATATCCGAAATCCGCCAGCTTGTTGCAGATGGTGTTGTTGAGGTTATGCTGCTCGGCCAAAATGTCAATTCTTATGGTAAGAATCTGGAACATCCGATTACATTTGCCCAGCTTCTTGAAAGAATTGAACAGATCGAAGGACTGGAACGCATTCGCTTTATGACGTCTCATCCAAAGGATCTATCCGATGAACTGATCGAAGTCATGGGCAAATCCAAAAAGATCTGCAAACATCTGCATTTACCGGTACAATCCGGAAGCAGCAAGATTCTGAAGAAGATGAATCGTCATTATACAAAAGAACAGTATCTGGAACTGGTAGAAAAGATCAGAAGATCAGTACCGGATGTTTCTCTTACTACCGATATCATTGTTGGTTTCCCTGGTGAGACAGAAGAAGATTTTGAAGAGACAATGGATATCGTAAGAAAAGTCCGCTATGACAGTGCATTTACTTTTATCTATTCAAAACGTACCGGAACACCGGCTGCAGTTATGGAAGATCAGGTGCCTGAAGATGTGGTCAAAAATCGTTTTGACAGATTATTAAAAGAAGTTCATTCCATCGCATCAGAAGTATGCTCTGTTCATGAAGGAACTGTTCAGACAGCATTGATCGAATCAGTCAGTGAACACGATCCATCCATGGTGACCGGACGTTTAAGCAACAATCTGCTGGTACATATCAAGGGAGATAAAGGAATGATCGGACGTCTGGCAGATGTCAGACTGACTGAATGCAAAGGTTTCTATTATCTGGGAGAACTGGCAGAATAAATGTATTATAATTAACCATAAAAGCGCTCAAACTATGTAGTATCAACAAGATAGTGAGGGCGTTTTTATATGAAAAAAATCAGTGAGTATTTATTTTTATGGGGTATCGGAGGATGGATCTACTATTCGCTGGAAATCATCTTCCGTGGATTTTCACATTGGTCCATGTTTGTACTGGGAGGAATCTGTATGATGTTTTTCACGTACCAGGGAGAACTGGTACACTGGCAGGATGATTTTCTAAGGCAGGTGCTGCGGTGCAGTATCTTTGTAACAGCAATGGAATTTATCACAGGTATCATTGTAAATAAATGGTTTGCACTTCATGTATGGGATTACAGCTGTATGCCATTTCAGTTATTCGGGCAGATTTGTCTGCCGTTTATGATATTGTTTGCCTGTCTTTGTGCTGTTGGAATCTATCTGAGTGCCAATATTCTGCATTTATTATATGGAGAAGACAAACCACAGTTTGTGAGAAAAACTATCCTTTTAAATTCAAAATATAAATGTTATAATGAAATGTAAAAATAAAATGACAAGAGGAGAAGAAAAGTGGCAGAATTAACACCAATGATGCAGCAGTATATGCAGACGAAAAAAGAATATCCGGACTGCATCCTCTTTTATAGATTGGGAGACTTTTATGAGATGTTCTTTGATGATGCACTGACCGCATCCAAAGAACTGGAGATTACATTAACCGGAAAAAACTGTGGGCTCGAAGAACGCGCACCGATGTGTGGTGTGCCATATCATGCAGTAGACGGATACCTGAACCGACTGGTATCCAAAGGTTATAAAGTAGCAATCTGCGAACAGATGGAAGATCCGGCAACTGCAAAGGGACTGGTTAAAAGAGATGTTGTAAGAATCGTAACACCCGGAACCAACCTGGATACTCAGGCATTAGATGAGACAAAGAATAATTATATTATGTGTATCGCCTATGCATCAGATCATTACGGCGTATCAGTTGCCGATGTATCAACCGGCGAATACATGGTAACCGAGATCGAAAATTCAGAAAAATTATTTGATGAGATCTACAAATTCATGCCTTCAGAACTGATCTGCAATGAAGCGTTCTATATGAGTGGAATGGATTTTGAATTATTGAAAGAAAAACTTGGAATTACTGTATATTCTCTGGATTCCTGGTATTTTGATGATGCAATCTGTGAACGGATATTAAAGGAGCATTTCCATGCAGGGACAATTGAAGGATTGGGACTTGCCGACTATGACTGTGGCGTGATCGCAGCCGGCGCACTCATGCAGTATCTGGTAGAGACACAGAAAAGAGATTTATCACACATTTCTCATCTGACAATCTACGCAGCCGGAAAATATATGCTTCTGGATAGCTCGACGAGACGTAATCTGGAGTTGTGTGAAACACTGCGCGACAAGCAAAAACGTGGTTCCCTTCTCTGGGTACTGGATAAGACAAAGACCGCAATGGGCGCAAGAACATTACGCAAATACATTGAACAGCCGTTAATTGACAAAAATGCAATTGAAAAACGACTGGATGCCGTAGATGAACTGATGAAAAATGCGATTTCCAGAGAGGAGATCAGAGAATATCTTTCACCGGTTTACGATCTCGAACGACTGGTATGCAAAATCACATATCAATCTGCCAATCCAAGAGATCTGATCGCATTCCAGACTTCACTTGCCATGCTTCCACATATTAAGTGTATCTTAAGTGACATGCAGACACCGCTTTTAAAGGAACTGTATGAAGAGCTGGATACATTGGAAGATCTGTGCAAGCTGGTTAGTGATTCTATCAGGGAGGATCCACCGATCGCCATGAAAGAAGGCGGTATCATAAAAGATGGATATAATGCAGAAGTCGACAAACTCCGAAATGCCAAATCCGACGGGAAGGACTGGCTTGCCAAACTGGAAACAGATGAGCGGGAAAAGACAGGAATCAAGAATCTGCGTATCAAATACAACAAAGTATTTGGCTATTATCTGGAAGTTACCAATTCTTTTAAAGATCTGGTACCGGATTATTATACAAGAAAGCAGACTCTTGCCAATGCAGAGCGTTATATCATTCCGGAATTAAAAGAACTGGAAGACACGATTCTTGGTGCGGAAGATAAACTGTACGCACTGGAATACCAGCTTTATTCTGAAGTCAGAGATACGATTGGAAAAGAGGTCGTACGTATTCAGAAGACAGCCAAAGCTATTGCAAAATTAGATGCATTTGCCTCACTTGCACTGGTTGCGGAGCAGAATAATTACGTCAGACCGAAGATGAACGATAAAGGACTGATCGACATCAAAGACGGAAGACATCCGGTAGTAGAAAAGATGATTTCCAATGACATGTTTATTTGTAACGATACATATCTGAATGATAAAAAGGATCGTATTTCCATTATCACAGGGCCAAATATGGCCGGTAAATCAACCTACATGAGACAGACTGCGCTGATCGTCCTGATGGCGCAGATTGGTTCATTTGTTCCGGCTTCATCCGCTAACATCGGTGTGGTTGACCGCATCTTTACACGAGTGGGTGCATCAGATGACCTTGCAAGCGGCCAGAGTACTTTCATGGTCGAGATGACGGAAGTTGCTAATATTCTCCGTAATGCGACAAGTAAGAGTCTTCTGATCCTTGATGAGATCGGTCGCGGAACCAGTACTTTTGACGGTTTAAGCATTGCCTGGGCAGTGATCGAGTATATCAGCAACAGCAAATTGCTTGGGGCAAAGACGTTATTTGCAACACATTATCATGAACTGACTGAGCTTGAAGGAAAAATTGAAAATGTCAATAATTACTGCATTGCCGTAAAAGAAAAAGGTGATGATATCATTTTCCTGCGTAAGATAGTAAAAGGTGGTGCTGATAAGAGCTACGGAATTCAGGTCGCAAGACTTGCCGGAGTTCCGCAGTCAGTTACGGACAGGGCGAAAGAAATCGTAGAAGAACTGGTGCAGGCAGATGTAACCGGACGTATCAAGGACATTGAAGTGCAGGGACAGGAATCTTCCAAACAAAAAACAAAGCATTTTGATGAGGTAGATCTTGCCCAGATGTCATTATTTGATACCGTAAAAGACGACGACGTAATTAAGGAGATTAAGGATCTGGATCTAGCCAATCTGACTCCGATCGACGCATTAAATACATTATATCAGCTTCAGAACAAGCTGAAAAACAGGTGGTAAACGATGAGTAAAATTCAGGTGTTAGACCCGATTACAATTGATAAGATAGCAGCAGGAGAGGTCATTGAAAGACCTGCTTCTGTTGTAAAAGAACTGGTAGAAAATGCCATCGACGCAGGTGCTACGGCAATTGTGGTAGAGATAAAAGAGGGCGGGATTTCCTTTATGCGCATTACAGATAACGGATGCGGGATTGAACGGGATGACGTCCGTTCTGCATTCTTACGGCATTCAACGAGTAAAATCCGTTCTGTAGATGATCTGGTCCATATCGGTTCACTGGGCTTTCGCGGTGAAGCGTTATCCAGCATCTCTGCAGTTGCACAGGTAGAACTGATTACCAAGACCAGGGACCAGACCTTCGGAACTTTATATCGTATCGCAGGCGGCAAAGAGGAAGACCTTGAAGATACCGGAGCACCGGACGGAACGACATTTATTATAAGGCAGTTGTTCTATAATACTCCGGCCAGAAGAAAATTTTTAAAGACACCTATGACTGAAGCAAGTCATGTAGGAGATCTGATGACAAGACTTGCACTTTCGCATCCACACATTTCTTTTCAGTTTATCAACAACGGACAGTCGAAATTGCATACATCCGGCAACGGCAAACTCAAAGATGTGATCTACCATATCTATGGACGTGATATCGCAGCAAATCTTCTAAAAGCAGAATACGATGCAAAAGGCCTGAAAGTCACAGGATTTCTCGGGAAACCAATCATTTCCAGAGGAAACCGTAATTTTGAAAATTATTATGTCAATGGAAGATATGCCAAGAATAATATCATTTCCAGAGCCATTGAAGACGCATATAAAGATTTTACCATGCAGCACAAGTATCCGTTCGTAGTACTGCATATCGAGATTGACGGTGAACATGTAGACGTCAATGTACATCCAACTAAAATGGAACTGCGTTTTAATAATCAGCAGGAAGTATATAATGCCATCTACTCAGCGGTTGATCAGGGTCTTCACGAGAAAGAACTGATCCCGCATGTGGAGATGCCGGAACCAAAGCCGGTTGTTTCCAATACACCGTCATATGCGCCGAAACCAAAGACTGGATCTGTTTCTCAGACTCCGGCGGCGGTCCAGACAGGAGCAACATCAGGAATGACTGGTGGTGTAACATCCGCATCGATGCCGCAACGGAAAAAAGCAATTGTGCCGCCTCCGCAGGAGCGTGATCTGGAATACTTCATGTCCAGGATGAAAGAACGGGTTCTGGCAGAGCATGAAGAGAAGAAGAGAAAAGAAAAGATTGCAACAAAGCAAGCAGTACATACGACAGAAAATATAGCAGAAAATATTTCGGTAAAAGAAAGCCCGTCGTTTTCTTCTGCTTCAACACCTTCAAACGTAGCAGAAGAAAAAACACCTTACATGCAGAACGCATCCAGCAAATCAAAAATAACAATGTCGACGAATACAGACGAAACAACTAAACCAGAACCATCTCTTACGGAAACACCGAAACAGATGGAACTTTTTGAAGATCATCTGCTTACAAGAGAGGCCATGCAGAAATATAAAGTCGTTGGTCAGGTATTTGAAACCTACTGGCTGGTAGAATATGATAACAGCCTGTACATCATCGACCAGCATGCGGCGCACGAACGTGTTCTGTATGAAAAGACTTTAAAATCCATGAAAACCCGGGAATTCACCTCACAGATGATCAGCCCTCCGATCGTACTGAACTTAAGCATGCAGGAAGCAGAGCTTCTGAACACCTACATGGATCAATTTACAAGGATTGGATTCGAGATTGAGGAGTTTGGTCAGGATTCTTATGCCGTCCGCGCCGTACCAGATAATCTGTTCAGTATTGCAAAGAAAGAACTGCTGATCCAGATGTTGGACAGTCTTTCGGATGAAATTACCAGAAATCAGTCTCCGGATCTCATCGACGAAAAGATTGCTTCGATGTCATGCAAAGCTGCCGTAAAGGGTAACATGAAACTGTCGGTGCAGGAAGTAGATGCGCTGATCGGTGAACTGCTATCACTGGACAACCCGTATCACTGCCCACACGGAAGACCTACCATTATCGCAATGACAAAACGAGAACTGGAAAAGAAATTCAAGAGGATTGTATAAAATGAAGAAGAAACCATTAGTAGTACTAACAGGGCCTACGGCCGTTGGCAAAACAAAAGCCTCCATTGGACTTGCAAAAGCCATCGGAGGAGAAATCATTTCTGCTGACTCCATGCAGGTGTATGAATATATGGATATCGGTTCCGCGAAGATACGTCCAGAAGAGATGCAGGGGATTCCTCATTATCTGGTAGACGAATTAAAGCCATGGGACGAATTCCATGTAGTCCGTTTCCAGCAGATGGCAAAAAAAGCTATGGAACAAATCTACGCTAACGGTCACATTCCAATCATTGTAGGAGGGACCGGATTCTATATCCAGGCATTACTATATGACATTGATTTTACCAGTACTTCACAGGATGACAATTATCGTCAAGACCTGGAAAATCTGGCAAAAGAAAAAGGGGCGGAATATCTGCACAATATGTTACGCGAAATTGATCCAAAGTCCGCTGAAGATATTCATGCCAATAATATAAAACGTGTGATCCGTGCGCTTGAATATTATCATCAGACCGGTCAGAAAATGTCCAGACACAATGAAGAAGAGCGTCAGAAAGAGTCTCCGTATGAATTTGTTTATTTTGTTCTCAACGCACCAAGGGAACAGCTTTATCAGAGAATTGACCGACGTGTGGATCAGATGATGAGCGAAGGGCTTGTTGAAGAAGTAAAACGGCTGAAAGAGATGGGCTGTACCAAAGAGATGGTTTCAATGCAGGGATTAGGATACAAAGAAATACTGGCATATCTGGACGGAGAGTATGCTCTTGACGAAGCAGTATATACAATCAAACGCGATACCCGGCATTTCGCCAAGAGACAGCTTACCTGGTTCCGGCGTGAGCGGCAGGTCACATGGATCCAAAAAGAAAAATATGATTATGACGAAGAAAAAATCTTAGAAGCAATGATTTCACATCTGGAGGGAAAAATATGCTAAAGAAAAAACTGAGGGGTAAATCAAAGTTTTTGCGAAAAATGAATGAATTAATGGAAATTTATTCACGCAATCAGGATACAGCATTTGCATATCGCGAACTTCTCGGACTGGAACCGCTGATCAAGTACGAGGGAGAGAGGGCCATGTTCGATCTTAACAGAGCTTCGCTCTTATATGATATGGAAAGATACCGAGAAGCGGAAAATGTGCTTCGCCGCATTCCGTCCATCAATCCGACGTTTGATGCGATGTGCGAATCCCTGCGGTTTAAAATTTTAGATGCAAAATAAACAGATGATAAATTTTTCAGAAAGAAGGATAACAGACAATTATGATACCAATGAACACAATTTATAATGAAATGGGCATTCGTGAAACAGTCCTTTCATTTGGAAAAAATATAGAAAAAAATCTGAAAGACAGATTCGAAAAGATAGATGAGATTGCAGAATACAATCAGTTGAAAGTAATAAAAGCCATGCAGGACAACCGTGTCAGTGCCGGATGTTTTAATTATGCCAGCGGATATGGTTATGATGATCAGGGCAGAGATACACTTGAAAAAGTATATGCGTCTATTTTTCACACAGAAAGCGCACTTGTACGTCCGCAGATCACTTGCGGAACACATGCTCTGTCACTCGCACTTGCGGCAAATCTAAGACCCGGAGATGAACTTCTGGCACCTGCCGGAAAACCGTATGATACTTTGGAAGAAGTGATCGGTATCCGGCCGTCAAACGGTTCGCTTGCTGAATACGGCATCTCATATTCCCAGGTAGACCTTCTGGCAGATGGCACTTTTGATTATGAAAACATCAAAAAAGCAATCAATGATAAGACAAAAATGGTAGCAATCCAACGTTCCAAAGGTTACCAGACCAGGCCGAGTTTCTCCGTAAAGCAGATTGGAGAACTGATCACATTTGTAAAAGGGATCAAACCGGATCTTGTCTGTATGGTTGATAACTGTTATGGCGAATTCGTTGAAACAATTGAGCCAAGTGATGTCGGAGCAGATATGACCGTTGGATCTCTGATCAAAAATCCGGGCGGCGGTCTTGCTCCGATCGGTGGATATATTGCAGGACGTGAAGATTTAATTGATGCCTGCGGATATCGCCTGACTTCTCCTGGACTCGGAAGAGAAGTAGGCGCATCGCTTGGTGTGATGAAGGATTTCTATCAGGGATTATTCCTTGCGCCGACAGTATCTGCATCCGCATTAAAGGGCGCAATTTTTGCAGCAAATATTTATGAAAAACTTGGTTTCTCTGTAATTCCAAACGGGACAGAAAGCCGGCATGATATTATTCAGGCAGTAGAATTCGGAATTCCCGAAGGTGTAATTGAATTCTGCAAAGGAATTCAGGCGGCCGCTCCGGTGGATTCTTATGTTACACCTGAACCGTGGCCGATGCCTGGATATGATTCGGATGTTATTATGGCCGCCGGTGCATTTGTCCAGGGATCGTCTATTGAATTGAGTGCAGATGGTCCGATCAAGCCTCCATATGCGGTATATTTCCAGGGTGGACTTACCTGGCCACATGCAAAACTGGGAATTCTGATGTCTTTAGAATATCTGGTCCGCGCAGGAATCGTAACCTTATAAATTTATAAAAATCTATGCAGAAAAAGAGGATTTGCAGATGAAGAAAATAGCAGTCATTGGCGGCGGTGCTTCCGGTCTTGTAGCTGCGATTGCAGCCGCAAGATCAAACCCAAAAGTTCAGATTACGATATATGAGCAAAAAGATTCTGTCGGGAAAAAGATTCTCGCAACAGGAAACGGAAGGTGTAATCTGACGAACAAAGATATGAAATCTTCTTATTACCGCAGTGAAAATATTCCATTTGTTGAAGAAGTGTTAGAGCAGTTTGGGTATGAAGATACCATACGCTTTTTCTCATCTCTCGGACTTATGGTCAAAGAAAGAGGAAATTATGTCTATCCACATTCAGATCAGGCATCTACCGTTCTGGAATTATTAAAACTGGAACTTCACCGGCTTGGCATCAAAATTCTTACCGGTGTTCAGGTAACGGATATTACCCCGATATCGTCCGGCTTTATGATAAAGCTAAATACAGGAAAACAGAAAGCGGATGCTGTAATTCTGGCCTGTGGTGGAAAGGCCAGTTCAAAACTGGGATCTGATGGCAGCGGATACACACTGGCAAAGGACCTGGGACATACAATGGTTCCCGTGGTTCCGGCGCTGGTACAGCTTAAGGTCAGGAAAAATCCATTTGCCAAAGCAGCCGGTGTCCGAACCGATGCTTCCGTAACCGCAATCTGTGACGGGAAAGCCATTGCTTCTGACCGCGGAGAATTACAGCTTACAGCGTATGGAATTTCCGGAATTCCTGTATTTCAAATCAGCCGCTATGTTGCGAAAGCTTTATATCTCAAACAAAATGCAAAGATTAAAATTGACTTTCTGCCTGAGATGTCAGAAAATGAATTTTTATCCTTTCTTTTAGAAAGAAAAGAAGGGCGGGAGCAAATGACCTGTGCGGATTATCTTCTTGGGATCTTCCACCAGAAACTAATACCGAGATTTTTAGAGCAGGCCCGCATCCGTATGCACACGCTGGTTCAAGAGTTGTCCGAAACGCAGTTCAAAAGCCTTGTGCAAGCGGTCAAGCAAAACGTAGTACTAATTGATACTACTAACGGTTTTGACAATGCACAAGTGTGTGCAGGAGGGATTTCCACTATAGAGCTTAATGCCAGGACAATGGAATCCAGATATATAAAAGGCCTGTATCTTACAGGCGAACTTCTGGATGCAGATGGAATCTGCGGTGGTTATAATCTTCAATGGGCATGGGCAACTGGCTATCTGGCCGGCAAGGCAGCTGCGGATACGCAGTGATTTTTACAAAGATAACAAAAAGGAGTAAAACATGATACGGATCAATCAGTTAAAATTAAACATTGCACATACACAATCAGATCTGGAACGAAAGATTTTGAAAACGCTTCATATAAAAAAAGAATATCTTCAGGGATACAAGATCAGACGCCAGTCCATTGACGCACGTAAAAAGCCAGATCTTTATTATGTTTATTCCGTGGATGTCCTGGTAAAAGATGAGGCAAAAATCAAAAAAAGCATCAAGAGTAATCAGATTCAATTTCAGGCGAAAGAAGATACTTATAACTTTCCTGCAAACGGAACCAGAGAGTTCAAGCACCGTCCTGTTATCATCGGAACCGGACCTGCGGGACTATTCTGCGGATATATGCTTGCAATCCACGGATACCGGCCAATCCTTCTGGAAAGAGGGGCCGATGTCGATCAACGCACTAAAGACGTAGAAACCTTCTGGAAGACCGGAACATTAGACCCTTCATCGAATGTTCAATTCGGTGAAGGCGGTGCTGGAACATTCTCTGACGGAAAACTTAACACTCTTGTTAAAGACAAATCAGGGCGGAACCACGAAGTTCTCCGCATCTTTGCCAGACATGGTGCTCCGGAAGCGATCACATATCAAAGCAAGCCGCATATAGGAACAGATATTTTGTCCCGGGTTGTAAAAGAAATGCGTGAATGTATCTGTGCGCATGGCGGAGAAGTACGGTTTCATTCACAGGTCACTGATATCCAGACCGTTACAACAGGGAACACAAAAGTGCTCCGCAAATTAGAAGTATACGATCTCAAAAAGCAGGAAAAATATGTTCTCGATACAGAGCTTGCTGTTTTTGCAATCGGTCATAGTGCCCGTGATACATTTGCCATGCTACACCAACACGAAGTACCTATGCAGCCAAAAGCATTTGCAGTAGGAGTCCGCATGGAGCATCCTCAGGAAATGATTAATAAAGATCAATATGGAGAGCATTATCCGGACTTTCTGCCCGCAGCACCGTATAAACTTACGGCAAATCTGAAAAACGGAAGAGGTGTATATACATTTTGTATGTGTCCCGGTGGATATGTAGTAAATGCCTCTTCCGAACCTCATCGCCTTGCTGTTAACGGAATGAGTTATAGCAAGCGAGACGGACAGAATGCCAATACCGCCGTTATCGTTACCGTAACCCCGGAAGATTTTGGAAGCAGCCATCCACTTGCCGGCGTTGAATTCCAAAGAAAATTAGAAGAAAATGCATATCGGGAAGGAAATGGCAAGGTTCCGGTACAGTTATTCGGTGATTTTTGTAAAAATATACCTTCGCAAAAATTAGGTAATATTATTCCACAGATAAAAGGTATGTATCAGCTTGCTAATGTCAGACGCATTTTTCCTGAGATCATTGCGGATTCATTACAGGAAGGGGTATGCATATTTGATCAGAAGCTTCCTGGATATGCAAGAAAGGATGCTGTCATTTCAGGAGTTGAAAGCAGAACATCTTCGCCGGTCAGAATCATAAGAGATGATTCTCTGCAAAGCGAGATCCGCGGACTTTATCCTTGCGGAGAGGGTGCAGGCTATGCAGGAGGCATTACTTCAGCTGCAATGGATGGCATTAAAGTTGCTGAAAAGATCGTTCAAAAATATCAGCCATTCGACAGACAGCAACATGATTAAGAAAATTTTTAGATGGATTAGTCTATACACTATTTTTGAAATGTGTTAAAATATATTGAGTTTTTTAGGAAAACGATACGAGGAGGAGTATATATGAGAGGAGCAGGAAGTAAGAATTCCTGGGCTTTGTTTTTGCTTATTCTGGCGGGACTTGTGCTTGGCGGCTTTAT
>ERZ773162.175-NODE-175-length-85621-cov-5.309504_pt1 | contig 85621 bp, 119 predicted proteins | sample MGYA00511113_ERZ773162 | MGnify/ENA primary metagenome ERZ773162 (study PRJEB29015, sample SAMEA2737807) | human gut metagenome | biome: human gut; feature: human-associated habitat; material: faeces | place: China | collected 2012 ... | reverse complement strand
AACTGGGAGAAAGGAAAAATCCAATTACCATCTAAGATAATTGGATTATACGTGAAAATTATGTATCAAAATTGCTGTAGAAAGTGTGGAAGTACATCTTTGCATACGGAAGTAAAGGGTAACAACACAGGGTTATATTGTGATGATTGTGGAGCATGGCAACGTTGGCTTGGAAAAGATGAATTGAGAGCATTTGAGCATTCACAAAAATCACAATTACCAAAAACAAGTTGCGATATTCCGATGCCGAAAGTCGTAGAATATTGCCCACCAAAAACAATTGCAAGAATCAAACTGTGTGGAGTGATGGTTTTTAATGTTACAGATATGATGCCATGGAAGAAACCGACCGAAGAACAGATTAAGAATCTGCATGATATGTTATGTGTCGATGTTGAGATTTTAGAAGATGGAGAATAGGTATTATGTACAGATGTGGTATGGGATACGAACTTCAAGATAATTTAGTTTCACTAGATAGATGTAACTCTGACGGTCATCCAGATTTTTGTAAAGATTGTCGTAATTATAATAAAGAATATGATTTAGTAGAACGTGTGATTGAGTCTGCTAAATGCCGGATATATCGGTTAAAAGCTAATTTTGGTAGCACAGAAGCACATCAAAAGAAATCAGAAAATCAGCAGGAATTGATGGAAATTACTATTAGAGCATTGGAGTTTTACAGAGATGAGTACGACTAATATTAAGAAAAATTCGAGAGGGCTTAGAGCAGAATTAAAAGTTTATGATGATTTCATGGTTGACAAGGAAGAGTACGATAAAGTTATAGAAGCATTTGCGAATATACCTGAGAAATATATTGTGCCATATGATTCGTTGTTATATGCAAGTTCTGCATGGAAAGATGGTGAAGAATAAATGGAAGTATTAGCAAACACAGAGTATCAAGATGTTTATAGAATTGTAGATGGTGTGCTGCTTATTGTAAATAAATTTAAAAGAATAATCTATGATGAAGATAAATATTTCAGAGTATCTTTTAGCAAAGCCAAGCTTAAATCATATAACAAAGGTTGTCAAAAATGGTTAAAGGTTCTTAAAGAAGATTACTATGATGCATATTCTAATATAACAGTTCCAAAGGGTACGGTTCTGTACCAAGATTATCCAATAAAATTATCAAATGTATATAAATATGAAGTAAAAACGACTGGTACTTCTTTTAGTGGCAATTATTCAACAGTAAAAAGTATCATTAATGATATTCGTGAAGTCATTGATTGCAACGAATTCAAAGATGTTGCATGTTATATCAATGCAAAGGATGGTGAAAAATAATGTCTGATCTATATGTGTATCTAATTCGTTCAAGAAATAAAGACAACAAAGATTTTCTTAATTTCAAAGAGCGTATAAAGATTATCTTAGAATATAAAGAAAACGAAGATAGAGTAATCAAAGAATTTCATAAGTTTGCAGCGGATGGAGTTCCAGGCGAACAGACAAGATTGTATCGGTCTGTAAATTCTAGAAATGAAGAAAAGATAAGAGAAGAACTTATTATTAGATTGCTTAGAGATAAACCAAGTATGACAAAGCTGAATCGTACATTAGCTTCAGTTGCACAGCAAGTAGAGAATCGTGATGAAAGCAAGTGGTTGTTTGATTTTGATGTAGACGATGAAGAAAAAGTAAATGATTTTATCGATGATATTTACTTTTATTCTGAACTAGAAAATCATGAATTATATAAAACTCCACATGGTTATGCGATTGTGGTTCCTCATAAATTTGATATAAGAGAATTAATGGAGAAGTGGAAAGATTATGATATCACATTAAAAAAAGATAGATTGTTATTCTTGGATATGATTACAAAGGAGTGAAGCGAATTGACGTTTGAAGAAAGAATACGTGAATATTGTCTACGATCAGATATAGTGTATGAAAGAATCCTTTCATCTCCATGTGAAAAAGACTTGTATGTTTTGTATCCATCAGAATTAGCAAATGAACAGATCCTTAAAGACAACATTCCAAAGATGCTAAAAGTTATAAAGGAATATATCAGTGAGTTGGAATTATGTGCATATTGTATGCGTAAAGTTGATAATCTTTATTTTGATTCTCAAAAAACAGTTATAATAAATGAAGCACATAACCATCAAGAAAAAGCAGATGAACTGGCAGAAATTATGAATGAAGGAATTAGTCCTTATGCTTGGTATTATTATGAAGTAATGAATGGATATATTGTGTGTTTAGATAAGACTTAGGAGTAATTATGGAGAAAGTAATTAGATATAAGTGTGATTATTGTGGTGAACTATTCAGTTCAGAAGAATGGTGCCTGGAACATGAAAAGGCACACAAGAGATCAGAAAAAGCCAACATGATGCTGGATGAAGGTAAAACATTGGAAGGAATTAACAATGAATGTCACTTGTGGCCCGAAGTGCCGAAATATCTAAAGAATGTAACAAAAGATAATTGCTTTGTCGTTAGTTACTGGCAATGTTGTGACAAGCCAGCTTATAGAATTGTTTCTATTACTCATAAAGGACGATTAGAACTTTGGGGTTGTGGTTCTTGGAATGGTTATTACGGTGGTGAGTTTAAGATTGGCAATGATAATTTAAAAGACCCAAGACCTAAAGAAGAGTTGTTTGTTGATCCGAGATATGAAGAATTATATTGGTAGGGTAACTTTGTAATAGAGAATAACTAAAGGAGGAAAACGATTGAGAAGTAGTATTTTTATCCCTAAAACAATTAATGTTGGTTATCAGAATCGTTCAGGAACATATACAGGAAAGCTTGCTTATGTAATTTACTATGACGAAAAGGGTAAGTTGCGAAAAGAGGCTTCATGGAATGGTTGGCGAGATGAGAATATTCCAAATAATGAATATGATAATATTCCAACCGAAGGATTTGTGCTTAATAAAAAAGCAGGTGATTATTCTACAGGTTGGGATCACAGACATGCTTATTGTAGAGTGTACGATCCACGAGGCTTTGAATTTGAGATTACTATCGAGAATTTATTATACATTCTTGAAAACGCAAATTGTATCAAGGGTAAGGGGCTTGAAGGAGAATTTGTATATGGATGGGACGGCAAAGATTTAGTTCTTATGCCAGTAGAATCACCTGATTATAAAGAGATTAGTGAGTTTAATAAGATTATCCATAATAATGAATGTGTTAAAGCAAAAGACTTAATTATAGGTGCCACATATTTAACCAAGGATAATGAGAATTGGATTTATATGGGTAAATTTGATGTCTATGATAGATATGAAAATTGGAAAAATAAAGGTAAACATTTTTGGTTTTGGAAAGGTAGTTATTTTGAGCATTATAGGTCGATGCCAAAGAATAAATTTATCAAATGTATTGATGATAAGTGCAATGAAAAGTATGCAGACATTTTTGATAAATTGGAAGGAGAATCTGAGTATTCTCCATATGATAGTAGCAAAGACGAATATAAATACTTTACACTTGATGAATTTAAAAAAGACGATTACTGGGGAAGCATTCGTTTTATAAGCGAATATTATAGTGGGAATAAATATGTATTTGAGACTTATAAACGGAATGATAATTTATATATTATCTATAAAATACAAATGGAATATATGCATTACGGTCCATATGAAGAACGTGTTAAAGTAACTGACATATTTCCTACCACATCTAAAATGGTTAAGTCAAACCGATATCCATATAATGATAAAGAAGAAAAACATATGATTCCTGTTACTATTGAACAGATTTTTGAAACAATGAAGCCAATGTATATTCAGAAACATTTAGCAAACGGCAGAGAATATAAAAGGAGTACGAAATCAAATGAGTAAGAATGATGATAGAATTTTAGAATTAAAGAAACAGATTGAGGATAAGAGAAAAGCTATCTCTGAGAAGAAGATTAGATTTGTTCCTGAGACAAATTGTATTCTCAATATGGATGGAATGACTATCAACCTTAATGTATGTTCAGATGATGCATTAGTGTTGTTACTTATCAGACTTAATTCATATCTTATGTCGGCAGTTGACCTTGGAATGTCTGATTTTGAAATTTCAGGATACAGCGTAACGGCTTGGATTAAGGATATTAAAAGAAAGTTAGAAGTGTCCGGTCTAAAGAGAGAGGAAGCAGATTTAAAGAAGATGGAGAGTAAGTTGGATAAGCTGCTATCTGATGATAAGAAAACTGAACTTGAGATTGATGAGATTGCAAATTTATTGAAGTAGTATGGGAGAATAAATCAATGGAAGAATATATTAAGAGAATTGAACAAATTGCAGCAAAATGCACAAAAAGTCAGTCAGATGGATATTCACAGATTATGAGAATCTGTGATGCCATGAGAGAAGAACAGAGATATTGTTTAGGATATGCCTCTAAAGGAGAAATTAAATCTCCTCAATTTGATTAGTAATGAATCCGACATTTCTTTCAATAGAAGGAGAGAATAAACATTATGACAATTAAATTTATTAAAGATGTTGTCTTCAAAGATCAAAAAGAAGATAGTGTAAAGATTAAAAAAGGAAAGATTCTTACAGCAAGCGTTGTAACAAATGAAGATGGTAAGGAAGAGTACGAGGTTACGCATAAGAAAAATACATTCATGATTCCATCTTCTATGAAAGATGTAGTGTTTGTAGTTCTGTAGTTTGGTTGAAAGAAGAAGAGAATATATAGGTGATAATAAAAATTTGAAGGAGATGTTGCTATGTTTAAAGCACAACGAGGATTAAAAATTTGTTACAAAGTAGAAGATAAAATATTATCTCAACACTTTAAAACAATTGAAGATTTTTTACAAACAGAATTTCCAAAGAGTAATAATCCATTGTCACCTACTCTTGATACAGAGATTACAGAAATTAAATGGAACGGCAGTACTATTTCTATTCCCAATAAAATTCGCACAGTAAGAGATTTGACTGACTTGTTGAGCAAAGAAAATGTAGAAAACATTTTTATTTCAAATAGAGATGTTAGGCTGCATAAGATTAAACCAAAACATGATGATCTTATCAGAAAGTCCACATATTCCATAGAATATGTACACAGTAAGGTTAAAGATGTTTTGTTTGAAAAAGACAAGCGAAATGCAAAAGTTGATTTTGATGGAGATTTGATTAAAGGTAATAGTAAACGATATCAGACATTTTTTACAAAAGGCTGTAAATGCTCAGTTTGTGGAATTGAAGGACAATATTTTGCGAAAGAAAGGCATTTGCAGGATAAAAGTTATCATCTGAATTTGTATGCAGTTGATGATAATGGTGATGAAATATTAATGACAAAAGATCATATTTTACCACGTTCAAAAGGTGAGATTGATGATATTAGTAACTATCAAACAATGTGTAAGCCTTGTAATGAGGCAAAAGGTAACAAATTAGAAGATTAAATAAGAAAGGAAAAATAGAAAAGTTCCTATAGGATAAAGTGCGCACTACTTACTAAGGTAAGAGGAACTTGGAAAATAAAGAAAGAGCATTAGCACACGTAGAAAAGATTGAGTGGATTAAGCCGATAGAGGGAGCTGATAATATTGAACTTATTGGAGTTTTGGGGTGGGTTTGTGTAGCAAAGAAAGGTGAGTTTCAGACTGGTGATTTAGCAGTTTATATTGAAATTGATAGCAAGTGTCCTGAAAATGATGAACGTTTCGAGTTTCTGGCAAACAAGAAATACAAAGTCAAGACGATGAAACTTGGAAAGTTTAAAGTAATTAGTCAAGGATTAGCACTTCCATTATCTCTATTTCCAGAACTAGATGGAAAAAATATTGGTGATGATGTCAGCAAAGATCTAAAAATTACATATTCTTCTGAAGAAGATGTCAAACGAAAAAGCAATTCTATTGATCACAATGCAAAATTCAAATCTATGGCAGCTCGCCATAAAAATCTCGCAAAGAAAAAATGGTTTAGATGGTTAATGAAACGTGAGTGGGGGAAGAAATTATTATTCTTCTTTCTTGGAAAGAAACGTGATAATCCAAAGGAGTTTCCAAAATGGATTGTTAAAACCGACGAAACGAGAATTGAAAATGCTCCTTTTTACTTGCAGAATAAAAACCCATGGATTAAGACAGAAAAATTAGATGGTACTTCCTGTACATTCGCTATAGACCGGAAGAAGAAAGGTAAGGATAAATTCGAATTTATTGTTTGTAGCAGAAATGTCAGACAAGCAGATAAAAATCAGGAATGCTATCACGACTCTAATATTTATTGGGAGCTTGCTGATAAATACGGTATTGAAAGTGTATTAACAAAATTGGCAATTGAGAATAATTATGATCGAGTTGTGCTACAGGGTGAAGGAGTCGGAGACGTACAGGGTAATCCATATAAATTTAAAGAGAATAGGTTATATGTATTTAATCTTATTATTGAAGGTAATCGTGTAGGGACGAAAGAGATGGCAGATTTTTGTGATGGTAATAATCTGTTACATGTGCCGATTATTTCTACAGAATATTATTTACCTAAAACAATGGAAGAAATGAAACTCGAAGCTGATGGATATAGTGAGATTAATCCAAAAGTTCGAAGAGAAGGATACGTCTATAGATCTCAGGACGGACAGCAGAGTTTTAAAAATGTCAGTCGAGAATATTTATTAAAACACAATGGATAGGAGAATTGAATGAATAAACCTACGCTTTGGGTTATGTGCGGGCTGAGTGGAAGCGGAAAATCTACCATTGCCACTCAGATTGTGGGAAATATAAAAATACTATTAATAACTATTATATTAAAGGAGAATCATGTACAACGAAGATTACAAGATAATAAAATTCGATGATGACATAATTGGAAAAACATTTGTTTCAAGAAATAATGGAAAGTTTACAGTTATTGGAGCAACAAATATTTTAAAAGGCACTCATAGAATGTATTTATGTAAATTTTTAAATACAAATTCAACGGGCTTATTCAGAAAAGATAAAATACTTTCGGGAGAAATAAAGGATAGATATGTTTTAAGCGTATGTGGAGTAGCTTGTATTGGAAATGCATCTTCTAAAAGCCCATTATATCCAAAGTGGCAAAAAATGATTAAACGTTGCTATGATATGAAATCAAAAGATTATAAGTATTATGGTGCATTAGGTATAACTGTATCCGAAAGATGGATGTGTTTTGAAAACTTTGAAAAAGATGTTGTTACAATTCCAGGTTATGATTATGAAAAAATGATTGACCATGAAATAGAACTTGATAAAGATTTATTAGGTAAAAGAATGTATTCTCTTGAAACAACAAGATGGCTACCAGTGAGTATAAATAAATACATGGGCAACCAGACTCAAATTTCTAATTTACCATATATAATTGCAGTAAGTCCAAATAATGAAAAAATAAGATTTCAAAGTATGAAAAATTTTGCAACTATACATAATTTACATCATTCTGCAATAGCTCGTTGTGTTCATGGAGAACAGACTTCACATAAAGGATGGACATTTTATTATGAATAAAGCAAAGCAGTGTTGGAAGGAAAGGTTTGGAGAATATAAGTATCAGATGCTTTTAAATTTTCATGAATGTGATAAGGCGAGATGAGATACATGAGATGTAATACAGATTTAGAAACTTGACTGCATGATTTTTCTGATAGAGTATATAGGATTTTGGAATACAGAAAACCTTAAGAATATACACCATACGAGATGGAGAGTAAGTGAAATGAAAGAATTGTTAGAGTATATGGACAGCATTAATGCTGATGGAATAGATTTCGTAGAATTAAGCTTTCCAATTAATGATAGAATTATTGCTTCATACACAAAAGAAGAATTTGCAAAATATGGAATCTTTTATAAAACAAATAGGAAGTATTGGAGAATAGTTAATGGGGAGGAACATTATTACTGTGGTGAGAATGAATCTGGATATGATATTTGGAAAAACATACATAGTCTAAAAAACGATATGAAGCTTGACGATATTAAATTAAGGATAAGCAATATTGGAGAGTATATGTAGAGAATAATTAGATATCAAACGGTTTATTATTTTTTTAACCGCTTTGTTATAGATATTCTAAAACAAATAGAAAAGGAGTGTAAAATTGAAAGGACTAACAAACGAACAAGTAAAAATGAGTCGGGAAAAATATGGCTCAAACAAACTACCAGAACCAAAGCTTAAGAAATGGTATGAATTTGCGATTGAAAATATCTTTGGTGATAAAACGCTAATGCTGTTATTAGCATTATCTGCATATGAGATTTTCGCTGCAGTATTTGGATTGGCATCATTTTCAGAACCAATCATGGTGATTTTAGTTATTTCATTATGTACATATATTGGTGTAAAAATGGCGCTTGGTATTCAAAAATCAACACAAGAACTAAGAGCAAAGACATCAACTAGGTATTGTGATGTTATCAGAGATGGGCAAGTTCAGACAATCAACAAAGATAATTTAGTTGTTGGTGATGTGGTTTGTATTGGAACTGGACAGGAAATTTACGCGGATGGATATATTATTGAGGGTAAAATTTCTGTAAGCAATGCTGCTATCAACGGAGAAAGTAAAGAATGTCAGAAAATTCCAATTAATGATTATGTATACAAAAAATCAACATCCACCGATGATTTTACGAATCAAAATAGCTTATTTGCTGGAACAACGATTCTGTCTGGCGAAGGAAAGATGATCGTAGGCGAAGTTGGCGTAAACACCATAAATGGTGACACACTTGTAAAAATGCAGACACTTGAGCCACCTAAAACAGCACTTCAGATTGCGATCGATAAACTTTGTGATACAATTTCGAGATATGGAACGATTGCTGCAGTCGTCACGTTTATTGCACTGATGGTAACGGATATTGCGCATATTGGATTCAGGGAATATATCAATGGTGGTGTGCTAGAAGTTATCCAAAAGATTGCACAGAATATTTCGGTTGCTCTAACAATCATTGTGGCTGCTGTTCCAGAAGGACTTCCATTAATTATCAAGCTTGTTACAAAACAGAATGTCAAGACAATGGAACGATTCAATATTCTTGCCAAAAATCCAAACAAGATTCCAGAACTTGCATACGTAGATCTAATTTGTACTGACAAAACAGGAACTCTTACAACAGGAGTTATGACACCTACGACTGTCATTGACGGATATGGCAATGAAGTTGATCAGGGTACTAATCTTTGGGATTGCATCAAACAAAATATCTGTTTGAACAATAGTGCCACATATGATGCAGAGAATAATATCACAGGCGGAAACTCTATTGACAGAGCAATCTTAAAATACGTTGATTTTACTGAGTTTTTTGACATTCAGAAAAACAACAAAATTATTATGAAACAGGTATTTCAAAGTGAATATAAGTACTCTTCCTGTACGTCTGAGAGTGGAATTTCCTATTATAAAGGTGCGCCAGAGAAACTTATCGAACATTGTTCTAAAATGCTAATTTCAGAGCCTGTAGCGTTTAATAAACAAGATAAAGAGAGACTTTTAAATGTCTAAAGGGACAACATTTCATACAGTACGGCGGAAATAAAAAGCGGGAAAACACAACATGAGGTGTTCATTCCCGCTCTTCTTCTGCCTGCATATCTATATATTGTATTTCTTCGCCTTTGAAATGCACACCCCTAATCTATGAGGTAGTGCCGCAGCAAATCTTCTCGGCCATCTTCTTTCAGCCGTTCCACAGAATAGCGCAGCCATTCCTCCGGGGTGGGTACATCCCCGGCGCATGGTATCCGTTCCCATTGCGCCCGGCGCTTCGGGTCAGGGTCATGTAGGCCCTCCCATATCCGCTTTGAGATTTTCTCTTTGACCTTTTCCACGGTCGTATGATCCCGCTCCGCCAGCATGGCGAAGAAATCTTTTTCATTTTCTTGCAATGTAAAGCCTCCTATCTGTATGAATAGTATCTCCATGTTCGGCCCATGATATAAACTACTCTATGCCCCACTTGGGAAATATGGTAGCCACCGATTGTGACTATTATACCACCCATTTGGGAATTAGAATAGATACAGATGGGCAGGTGATGGAATGGACGCACAGAAACGGATCAAGCAGCTCATGGAGGAGCGCGGCTGGACGGATTACAGGCTGGCAAAAGAGGCAAACCTATCTCACTCCACAATAACCAATGTTTTCAAAAGGAATAATGCGCCGACGCTTCCCACGCTGGAAGTGATTTGTCGTGCGTTTGGAATAACCTTAGCACAGTTTTTCGCGGAAGGCGGAGAATCTGTGGAAATAACGGATGAACAGCGCGAGCTTTTTGCAAAATGGAGTACACTCACCGAGAAGCAAAAAGCCCTGCTGCTTGAATTTATAAGTACCTTACAGTAGAGGGCAAAGAAAAAGACCGCAGGCCGGAACCTGCGGTTTTCTCTTTGCCTTATTTCATTATACAGCCCAGCGCAATTCTGGCCCTCCGGTATTCCGGGAGAGGGTTGCCCTTCATGCTCTCAATGGAAACCCCTTGCTTTTTGCGCTTTCCTTCTAATCGCAGCGTCTGTCCGCAATCCCGGCAAAGGCGGGAAATATCGCTGACTAAAACCGCGTCTATCATGTGGCGGTGGGCCAGCCCGGCCATTTCCCGGATGCCGGGGCGGTTCAGGGAAAGGCCGCTGCCGATCTCGGCGATTTCCGCCACAATATCATAGCCGCGCTCTTTAGCATATACGCGCAGCCGTTCCTTCTGCATCTCTAACAAGGTATCCTCTTGATCCGCGCGGGCGAGGCGGCAATAGACCGCCACCCGCATTGTTTTCCTTGCTTCCTCCTTCATTATGCTGCCCTCCATAATTCTGCCGTGATTTCGACCTGCCGCCCGTCGCGGAAGGTGAACACCAGCCTTTTATCTTCGTAAACCGTCACATAGTCCACCGTGGAATACCAAAGCTCCTCGTCAAAGGATTGCACCAGTTCCTGATGGCTGTTCATGTTTTCCATGAACAGCCGGATTCTTGTCTTTTTGGCATTGCGTTCCTGCCGAAGCTCTGCGATTTCCGCCAGCCGTTTCCGGGCGGCTTCAAACCGCTCAGAGTAAGCGTCATACCGGCGGTTGTATTCTTCCTGATCCATGGCGGTCTGCGCATTTTCAGAAATGATTTTCTGAATAAGCCCCAGTACAACCTCGCTTTCATTTTCCAAGGTTTCCTGTTCTGCATCCAAGTCTGCCGTATCGGTCAGCGCCGCGATCACTTCTTCGTATGCCTCTATAATCTCGTCCCGACTCCCCAGCACGATATTGAAAGCGGCCAGAAATGCGGCTTTGATTTCACCCTCTGTAAGATGGGGCGTGGAGCAATGCTGGCCCCGATACTTTTCGTTACACTGCCATACAAGGCTCCGGTTTTCCGTGTTGGAGTGCCAGACCTTGCTGCCATAAATGCCGCCACACTCGCCGCAGATAATGCGCCCGGAAAATGGATGCAGGCAGCTCGTAAAGCGCCCATCCGTCTTGCGGGTTTTCAGCTCGTATTGTACGAGGTCGAAAAGCTCCGGTTCAATAATGGCCGGATGGCTGTTCGTCACATAATACTGCGGCACCTCGCCTTCGTTGACCTTTTGCTTTTTGGTGAGGAAATCCACTGTGAATTTCTTCTGCAGGAGCGCGTCGCCTTTGTACTTTTCGTTGGTGAGGATGCTCTCCACCACCTTGGCCCGCCACACCTTTTTGCCGCCCGGCGTGGGAATACCCTCGTCGGTGAGGTAGGTGGCGATGGCCGAAGGGGATTTACCATAGAGGAACAGGCGGTAAATCAGCCGGATAATCACCGCCTCGGACTCTACAATGACCGGCAGCCCGTCCGGGCCTTTTTCATAGCCGAGGAAGCGTCGGTAAGGAAGGCTTACCTTTCCGTCTGCAAAACGCTTGCGCTGGCCCCATGTGACGTTCTCAGAAATGGAGCGGCTTTCTTCCTGCGCCAGCGAGGACATGATGGTAATAAGCAGCTCGCCTTTTCCGTCCAAGGTGCGGATGTTCTCTTTTTCAAAGAAAACTTCAATGCCCTTTTCTTTGAGCTTGCGCACTGTGGTTAAGGTATCCACCGTATTGCGGGCGAACCGGCTGATAGACTTCGTGATAATAAGGTCGATCTTACCCGCCAGCGCATCAGCCACCATGCGGTTGAAGCCGTCGCGCTTTTTGGTGTTGGTGGCAGAAATGCCCTCGTCGGTATAAACCTCTACAAACTGCCACTCGTCCTTAGATTGAATGTACCGGGTATAATAGTCCACCTGCGCCTCATAGCTGGTAAGCTGCTCCTCATTGTTGGTGGATACACGAGCATAGGCTGCCACCCGCAGCTTGCGGGCCTCGCTGCTCAGTACATTGATGGGAAGCCGGTCTTTCTTTGCAGGGATAATCGTTACCCGCGTCGCTGTTACTGCTGGCATTTGGCAAGCCTCCTTTCTGCGGCCTGCCGGAGCGCCAGTTCACGCGCCCGCTGGCGGTTCTCAGGGTTCCAGCTATGGCGGCGGGAAGGGTTGTCCCAAGTCTTTGTTACGGTATGCCCGTCATAGAAAACAAAGACCAGCACGCCATTCTCTGGCACCTGAATTTCTTCCACCTTGGCTGCGAAGGCCGCCTCGTCAAATTCCGGCAGGCCCATGGCCTCTGCGCTCACCCGTTTCAAAATTTCCTCCGGGATCTGCTTGGCATCACAGTGTGCCTTGCCTTTCTGGTTGAAGGTGCGGCATAGCCAGCCCCGCTTTTCATAGGGGGTGTTGCCATTGAGAACCTTCCGGGTAAAAGATTTTCCGCATTTCCCGCAATGTATCTTCCCGCTAAATGGAAAGCGGTTCCGTTCGTAATTCCCGGAGCGCGGTTTATAGGCGGCAGCCCGGCGGGCGCGTTCCGCCAAAACCTTCTCATAGGTTTCCCGGTCAAGAATCCCTTCATGGCTGCCCTCTACAAAATACTGCGGTTTTTCGCCGTTGTTCTTGCGAACCTCTTTTGTGATGGGGTCTACCACAAAAGTCTTTTGTAGCAGCATATCCCCGACGATTTTCTCGTTGCAAATCAGGTCAACAATGGAGTTCCCTCCCATGTTGGCTCCATGCCTGCCTTTGATATTCACGGCGGCAAAGGCATCTTCCAGCTTACACCGCCCGTAACCTTCCAGATAGAGGTCGGCGGCCAGCCGTATGATCTCGGCCTCCTCCGGTACGACTTCCAGCCGCCCGTTGACCTGCCTGTAACCATACATGGTGATGCTCCAAGGCAGGCCCTGCTCATAGTTAGATTTGATACGCCACTTCTGGTTTTCAGATACCGAGCGGGCCTCCTCCTCTGCATAAGCAGCGAGGAGGGTAAGCAGAAGCTCGCCATCCTCGCCCATGGTGTGGATATTCTGTTCTTCAAAGAAAACGTCCACCCCCATAAGCCGAAGCTCCCGGATGGTGCGAAGCGTTGTCACTGTATTGCGGGCAAAACGGGAAACCGACTTCGTAATTATCATGTCGATTTTTCCGGCCCTGCAATCGGCCAGAAGCCGCTGAAATTCTCCACGGCTGTCTTTCGTGCCGGTCAGCGCCTCGTCGGCATACACACCTGCGTACTGCCAGCCGGGCGTTTTCTGGATCATGCCGCTGTACTGGCTGATCTGCGCGGAGAGGGAATGAAGCGGAGCTTCTCTGCCGCTGGATACCCGCGCATAGGCCGCCACGCGCTTTAGCTTTGGCGCTTTTTTCCGCGCGGGCGGGGTAACTTTTTGAATAATGCGTTCCATAAATACGCCCTCCTTTCAGGACACTGATGTTATAGGAAGCCACCCTGAAAAGAAAGGCTTTTCAGCAGAAAATACCGCCCAAAACAGGCCGGAATTTTGCCGCCAGTCTGGCCTCAATGCGCAGAAAATCCGCCTCGTTTATGACGCCTTTTTGCAGCATTTCACGGGCCACCGCGAGGGCCGCCTGATACTTTTTCTCCCGGTCAAACTGTTCCTTCGTCATGGGTGCCTCCTTTCTGGAACCGCGCCGCTATGTAGCAGGCGTGGGAACAATACTTCCGTTTCCGGTTCCCATAGCTCTGAAATTCCTGCCCGCAATGGGCGCAGGTAGCCGGATAGAAGGCGGCTTTATGGATAAGCTCCGGGTGCAGCTTCCACCATGCGCGGCGGCAAGCCTCGGAGCAAAATTTTCTCTGTTTTCTCTTGGGGTATTGAGGAAGCGGCCTGCCGCAGTTCCGGCATACCACCACCGGCTCTTTGGAAGCCACTCCGGTGAGGTTGTTGCGGCGGCAAAAGCTCTTGACCGTATTCTCGGAAATACCTAACCGGGTGGCAATCGCTCCATAACCGAGCCCTTCGCAGCGCAGATAGCGCACCTGCTCTTTTTGTGCGTCTGTCATGGGATCGCCTCCTTCTTAAAGAAAAGAGCGGCCCCGGAGGGCCGCCCACCATGCTTACCTGTTGGGAAGTTTCAAGACCTGCCCCGCATAAATCACGTCGGAGGTCAGGCCGTTCAGTTTCTTGATCTCATTGTACCGGGTGCCGTTTCCGAGGCGCTTTTCTGCAATGGCCCACAAGCTGTCGCCCTTCTGCACCGTGTAAGTAGAAGCGGCTGTGTTGCTCGCATATACAACCTTTCCGGCCTCGTCAAAAACAGAGTAACCGGGATTTTCGTCGGCACAGCGTTTTGCATTGTCCAGCACATTAAAAGCTCCCTTTTGAGAAGCGGCATCCGCCCAGTTCTTGCGCACCCGGTAAAGGGTGCCGCTGCCGGTGCTTCCAGAGGCAGAGGGATAAATCTTCTTTCCAGCTTCGTCAAAGACCGCATAGCCGGGATTCTTGTCCGCCAGCTCTTTGGCATTATCCAAAACCGCAAAGGCTCCGAGCTGGGAGGAAGCATCGCTCCAAGACTTTCTCACCCGGTAGAGGGTGCCGCTGCCCGCAGAACCTCCGGTATTGCCGGAAGAAGAACCAGCCAGCTTGGCCTTCACCGCTGCGCGGAATGTGTCCATGTTCTTCCCATGCTTCGGGAACCAGTGCATGACATCCCCGTGATTGGAGGCAATGCCCTGCGCATGGCCCTCGCTGTGGCAGATGATATTTTTCTCGGTCAGGCCGTACTGCTTGCAGAGGTAAGCGCAAAGCTCCACCGCCTCATTGTAGACCTTGTTGAAATAGGCGGAGTCCGTCAGTCCATCCTCGCAAATTTCAAAAGAGATGTGGGTATTATTGCCGGAGCCCTTGGAACCGGAGCCGCAATGCCAGCCCCGGTGATCCCAAGGAAGCGTCTGGTAAGTGGCAATCGTCCCATCCGCCAGCTTGCCGATAAAAGCGTGAACGCAGACCTCCCGATCCATGGGCTGGTTCCAGTGATTGTTGTACTGGTTCTTTCCCAGCAAGCCATCATCCGGGCCTACATAGCGTTTCAGCCACGGGTTGTTGGCCCCGGTGCTATGCACCATAATGCCCTTGGGGGTAATCTTGCGGCCTGCCTTGTAGCAGGCGTTATTCGTGAAAATCAGTGTATGCAGATTCATAGCGAAACCTCCTGTTTCTTCTTCAAAGCCAACGACGCTGCCGGTGCCGTATTCATGCACCAAAGCAGCGCCGCTGTAATAAAAGGCCAGTATCTCGTTGTAAGGGACACCCTGTTTTGCGGCCCACATACAGCCCACTTGGGAAAGCCCCACGCCATGGCTGGGATTGGTGGGTTTCTCTGTGCGGGCCGCCGTGTCCCACGGATCAGGCTTGTTCACATAGTAGGGATAGTCCCGGCTCCAAACCTCTCCGCTGCGTTTGCAGGTGCCGCCGTTTGATGCCGAATAAAAGCAGTCAATGACTTCGCCGCCATAGGTAAGCACCTGCCCGGCGGTTTCCTCCACGGCCTGCCTGCTGCGGGGGCTGGACTCTGCCAGAGGGGCGCGGTATGCCTGAAAGCTGGTGGTGTCGTCTATCACCGTCCCCGCCATGGCCCGCTTGACCGCAAAGGTGCGGGCGGCCACCGCCTGCGCTCTGAGCGCCTCCATGTGGGAGCTTTCATAAATCTCGGAAGGCACCACGCCGCAGAGGTATTCCTCCAAATCCAGCTCCACAGGCCCCGCGCCAAGGAGGGCGGTATTCTCGGCGCGGGTCAGTTTTACGGAGATCTTCATTCCTTGCCCTCCGTATCCTTGTTGTCCTCGGTGCGGTTGTGGAGCTGCGCCAGTACCTCTTTGAGCTTCTCCGGGATGGGCAGGCCGATGTGGCCCGCATTTTCCAGCAGGCTCACGCCTTCGTTGGAAATGTAGAAGAAAATCACCGCAGTACGCAGCGCGTCACCGCTCCCGATAAGCTGGGTGTCGATCACATGGCCGATGCCGACCATGACGAAAATCAGAACCTTGCGGAAAATCCCCTTAAAGCCCACATTGCTGGAAAGGGTCTTGTCGATGATGGCGCACATCACCCCGGTAAGGTAGTCGATCACCACAAAGGCAATAAGCGCATAAAAGAAACCATCCATCTCTCCGAAGAACCAGCCCAGCCCGCCGCCGATAGCGGCAAGCGCCATCTGAATCCAATTCCATACAGTCTTCATAAAAAATCCTCCTTTTACATAGGAAACGAGCGCCCTCCATACAGCAAAGCGCCCGTTCCGGTTTTATATTTGCTTCGGCATGACCTCCCACAGCCGCATATCCTCCTGTCCTAAAGACCAGATTGCAATGCCGCGCAGGCCCCACCGGTAAGCAGCCTCGTTGGCCCAATATACCAGCGAATCCACGTCCTGATAGTACAGAATGGAAAAACCATCTGCATCGCCCAAGAACAGCCGGGCAGTCCAGACGTTTATATCCCGTGGGATCACCTTGGCTGTGTAGTCATTCCCGCAGGAGATTTCCAGCAGGTGGGAATGAAAGAAATCATAGTCGAGGGAAATATCCTCGCTGCGGGTGGAGCCTTCATCCACGTCGCTGTTCACCGAGAAAATCTGAAATTCCTCGTCCCACGTCACGCCGGAGCGGGCAATCCGCCCGAAGCTGGTGCGCACCCCGTCCGGATACACCAAGTCAAAACACTCATAAGGTTCATAAGCCCAAGCATCCCCGGCCCGCAGCAGGTCGCAGACAATCTCATTGTCCGCCTGTATGCCCGCATAGCCGGAGGTGGCGCTCACCGTTGCGGTAAATCGCAGAGTGTAGCTGGAACCGGAATACACCCGGACTCTATTTCCGCGCTTTCGCATCTCAATGGTATAGACGGTCGGATCGCTGTGGAGCTGCGCATCCGGGGTCTTGGAAAAGCTGGTGGCATAGCTCCCCAAAAGCGAGGAGCCTTGGTATAACTCCACCCGCTGGGTATCGTAGTTTAAACAGCAGAACAGGTTTCCAAGGAATACCCCGGCCCGCCCGCCGCTATTCTGTGGAAAACCCACCCGCGCCCGGATATGCAGGTCGGAGAACCCCTCATACTTCCACGCCAGCCTGCCGGAGCCTTCCAGCAGGGAATAGGGCCGGTTCTCGGTGGTGTAGCTTTCCCGCCACACAGACCATTCCCCGGAAAGCGTCGTCCAATAGCTGTCCGGCAAAGGAGTATCATCCCGGAAGTCCTCATACCAAACCAGCGCCGAGTCCGGTTTTCGCCGGAGCATTTCACAGGTGAGCTTAAAGCCTTTGTCCGGGGTGGCGGGCTGGCCGTTCACATCCAGAAACTGCCGGGGTGAGAGGGTGAAGGTCGCCTCTCCGGCAGACGGTTCCTCGGAAAAGCTGCTGCATACCCGGAAACCGTAAAACTGAACGCCGGGAACGCCGCCGCTGATTACCAGCGTATGATTGCCTGCGGAAAGGCTCCTGCCGGAAGCAAAAGAAAGCCAGCAGGTGCGCCGCCAATACGGCCACCACAGGCGGCTTTCTGAAAAGGTCTTGGAGCTTCCATCCACCGACACATTCAGCGCGTTTTTATCCCAAAAAGGAAAAGCAAGCCGCACCGCAATGTCATAGGTGCCTGCTTGCTCAATCGTAAAGTTGAAGGTTGCTGTCGCGCCTTCCCCCAGCACTGTCATATAGTCGGAAATGCTGGCAATCCCGGTATAGGAATCCGGGGTGCCTCCGCCACGGTCAATGTAGATCGTCCCGAAGGAAGTCTTTTGCTCTTTCCCGTAACAGGTCAGATACCGCCTGCGGTTATAGACTTCCTGCTGCAGGGGCGAAACCACCGAGGCCGCATCCCATCCTTCCATGTAATCATATACCTGCGGAAGCGCCCACGGCACCATATCCACATCGTCCCAATATGCCACAATGGGGATCATGGGCTGGGGCGGCGCGTCACCGGTGAAGTTATAGCCCCCGGTCATCCAGAGCTTGGCGGCATAGTAGGTGTTGGAAACACCCCGGTAGGTTTCACCAAGGTTCTCCGGAGTGTCGTATATCTGCCAGTTCCAGCCATATCCTGGCAGACCCATGAAAATCTTCTCCGGGGCCATGGCTGTAACCGCGTAATCATAGATGCCCTCCAACCAGCTCCGGGGGGATACCGGGCCGGGGGCGCTGCCTGCCCACGCCATGCCATAAGACATAATGGAGGCCGTGTCACAGTACGGGTTGAGGTCAGCATAAACGCACCAGTTTTCACCGCCCACACTGCCCTGAACGCCGGTCATACCGGGCAGGCAGATGTTGACGAGTTTAGAGGAATCATAGGTTTTGACCGTCTGGTAAATAGCCTGAAATAAGGCATTTGCTGCCTCCCGGTTTTCATACCCGCCGCCGCGCTCCAGATCAATATCCACCCCGGCGCACCACGGGTATTTCTCCATAATGCGCACCAGCTCGGTTAAAAACTTATCTTTAGCCCCATTTGTGTTATTGCGCAGGGCCGTGAAAATACTGGCAGTGCCGTGATTCATCACAGTCAGCATCCAGTGAATATGCGGCCACTTGTTGATGTAAGTCATCATGGAAGAAATGCTGGTGCCGGTTTCTGAAAGGGTGCCGGTAGCGTCTACCTCGAAGGTAAAAATCCCCACTGTATCCAGTCGGTCGCCATAGTCCCGCAGGGCCTCGTACATCCGGGCGTTCTGCATGAACGACCAGACCATGCACCGCCTTCCTTTTAGATAGTCCCGGCTCAAAACCAATCACCGCCTTCCTGCATTTCCTGAAATTCAAACAGCAACCGAGCGGATTTATGCTCCTCTAATGTCACTGGATGCTTGCTATCCCCGGCAGCCGTGTACTGAAAGAAGCCGCGCTTTTCCGTGGGGCTTCCATTGAGCAGGCATTTCCGGGAAGAAGCCAGAAGGGCCAGCTCATCCCCGGCGCTTACCGCAGCAGGGAAAGCCGCCTTGTGTGCGCCCGCGCCCAAGGCCACAGAAATGCTGCCCGCCGCCATGTCCTGCACCGGGTAGAGATAGCAGTCCAGCCCCGCCGTATCGGAGCCGAGGTTGAACAACACCACCGTTTCCCCCGAGCGTACCACGCCGTTGTAAAAACGGGGCGGCACAACGGAGCCCTCCTCCCGGTATTTTTGCAGGATTGTTTCTGTATTTATCACATAACCTGTGAGCCGGTCGCCCTCCTGCACCATCAGGTCGGTAAAATAAATCCGGCCTGTACAATCGGAAATCAGCGGCTTCACGGTAATGCTCACCACCCGTTGAGCCTGCTTTGTCAAAATCGTTTCTGAAAATCGAGTAAATTCCGCCGCCATATCTGCCTCCTTAGCCGTCCAGCGTCCACTGGATTTCGCTGGGATGGCCCACCCAGCCGGTAGCAATGGAGCCGCCCTGCACCATAATGTCGGTGAAGTACACCTTGCCGGTGCAATCCGTAATACAAAGCCGGATGGTGATGGAACGCAGCCGCCCGTACCCCTTGGGGGACAGGTCGGTGGCAGTTTGCGAAAAAGAAGCCATAGGCCGCTCCCTTCTATATTAAAAGAGGTCGATGAACCGCGTTTCCGTGGAACCGTCCTCATATTCAAAGGTTACTTCAATGCCGACCTGCCCGCTGGGGCCTTTCTGCAAATCCTTCGAGGCAATCTGCGCTGAAAAGGTATAGCTCCGGCGGCTGGCCGGGTAGACCGTCTGTGTCAGGCTTTTTGTCATTCCCAAAACGCCCTCCGCCTTGAAGGAGGCCGTACCGGAAACGCCGTTTTCCGCATCTACCTCAAAGCCGGAGTTCGTCCAGTAATTCATGCCGCTGTCGGCGCGGGAATTGCGCAGGTGGTTGAAGGGAACCAAGTCCTTAACTTCCTGCCGGTCAATCACATCGGTGGAGGCCAGCACATCGGCGGCTTTATCCCATTGCGCGGAAGAATCGCCCAGCTCTCGAAGGGTGGTGGAGAGTTCCAGCACTGTTTTCCATGGCTCCTGCAAATTGTACTGGCGGCGCACCACGCGGGTTTTTACCGATAGATTGAGGTCTTTATCATCCACCGTTACAATATCGCCCAGCGCCCATGCCTCATGTTCGTACCCGGTCAGGGCCGACAAGTCCATTGCGGAGAGAACATAGGAAACGCGGGGCTGCGCGTACTGTGCCAGCCGCATCTGTGTATATTCCAGCATCTGATAGGGATTGGTGAAGTTAGAGCAGTCCAGCGTGGAAATACGCACTTCGCTGGTATAGGTGAAATCCTCCACATATTCTTTCCCATTGTTGATGGAAGCGAACGTCATTCCATCCTTGCCGTAGGCATAGAGCCTTGTTACAAGGCTGCGGGTATCCACCACCCGCTCAATACTTTTGAGATTTTTACGGTATGCAAACAGAGCGCCGCTGTCATTCCCGCCAAAGGTCAGAAGGTGGACGAGCCGGTTCGGGCAGTCAAAAATCAGGTCGCCACCGTGGATATTCTGCGTGGCCCGCAGGATGGAAAGGGCGTTTTTCTCCGTACACTGCCATGTGCGCAGAGTGGTGACGTTGACCGTCCCCACCGACCAGCCGGTGCCTTCCAGCGCGTGCCGCATCGGCGCATCCGCTGTATCCGCATTGAAGTCCACTGTTTCTTTCTCCTCGGAAAAGGACAGGTCATAAAAAGCAGCCTCGGCATAAACCTGCGTTATGATCCGCCCATCCGTGTCCTTGGTATCGGTGAGGGTTCGGATGCGGTAAATATCATTGACGATCTGCACCTGCTTTTCATTGTCCAGCATGGCCCGCTTGGGATCATGGAAAGGCAGATAAAATTCCATCGTATCGGCCCCGTTGACCTCGCTGGTAACAACAATGTCAAAAGCGTTTTCCAGAACGGCTTCCCAAGCGCCGTTTGCATCCAGTACCACAGGTCGGGCGAATCCCAGCTTTTCATAGGGAGCCTTCGGTATATCGTGGAGCTGGATTTCCAGTACCTTCGGGGTAAGCGATGGATCATCTGTGGCAAGCGTTACCCGGAAACGAATATACTGCCGGTTCGGGGATTGCAGCTCACCGCTGGTGCCGATAGCCTGCCATGCCGACCATTCCTCCAAATCATCCGACGTGGAGGTTTCCACCTGCTCAATGGAGGTCACGCCTGCTGTGTATTCACTATTTACCGATACCCGGCCCGAACCGGAAAGGGCGCAGGCCGCCGCTTTTGTAATAAGCTGCCCGCTGGACGGATAGGCTCCGTCCGAGCTTCTAAGGGTAACGCTCCCCGGCTCGGTGAGCGCATCCACGTCACCGGACATATCTCCACCGTTGGCAAACAGGGTAGCCTTAAAATATTCCGCCAGATCTTCGGCAGTCAAAGAAGAATCCGTATCCAGAAACCAATCGTCAAAGCCGCCTGCGTAATAATAGGTGTCAGCGTGCATCCCCATAACGAGGTCAGCGGTGCAGGAACGGTTCAGTTCACCCTCAATCGTCAGCTCGTTTGAAATCCATACTGTACCGGTGCTGCGGTCGCCTACCACATAGCAGGCTTTGTATTCTTCCGGTTCGATCACAGCAGCGAGGAAATACCAGCCGTTGTTGACCAGAGAAAATGGAGGCGTTACCGACTCGTCCAAAATCAGGGAGCCGGAGGAATTATAGAGCATCAGGCGGGGCCGCCCGGAATAAAGCGAAAGGTACAGGATCGGCTGGCCCGGCCCCTGCCGGGTGTTAAAGATTGGGCAGAAAGTATTACCCACAGAATAAATGGTGGGGTTCATCCAGCCACCCACAACGATCCGTTGTCCCAGCTCGGAGAAGATGGAGCCGTTGTTCACGACATGAAGATAGGTTCTCTCCGAAGTGGGGTTATTGAGATTCAAGCGAAAATAATGCCCACGCCAGCCTTCCAGCAGATTAGCTGTGGTGCCGTTCCAGTTAATAATATTGAAGTCCCGGCCATTGCCGGAAGAATCCATCAGCCGGTCGTTGCTGTCCGGCTCGGATTCGTTAAAGCGCCAGAGGCCGGAGGCCGCCCACGCGGCTGGAAATTCTCCGGTGAAATCCTCCTGCGTGGTTAAAGTTGTCTTTACTGCCATTGCTTACCTCCATCGGCTCTTTGCCTGTATGTGAAGTTCGGTAAAAACGGCGCTGCCCTCAACTGCAATTTCCACCTCGTTCATACCCCGGCGCAGAATCGGAAAATTCAGCTCCTCCAAACAGGGCAGGCCGTTTCGCAGGGTATTGCCCGCGCTGTCCGTCACTTTTGCTGTTACCATTCCGGTGTCGATTACCAGCACCTCATCCGCAGCCAGTGGGCCAATCACCCGCAGGTTTTCTCCATTGGTCGTGAGTACAATCGCACCGGAGGAAATTGTTCCTTGCAGAGAATACACCGGCTCGGAGTCTGTGTTTCCGATTTCACGCTCCACCTCATGCTCCCCCGCTTGGGAGAGGGTAAAGGTTTCATCATCCAGTGCGTAACCATAAGGGTCAGGGCAAAGAAAACGGAGGGTAAACGAACCGGCTGCCCGGAGGAGCCGTTCACAGTCCACCGTATCGGAGAGGCGGGCCATAAAATACCGGTCTGGCACATCATCCAGTACAAGCTGTTTTGTGCCAGCCGTAGGGTCGAGCCATGCCGCCACCTGATCCAAAACCGCCACCATATCGGCAAAGGTTTTCTGCGGGTAAACATTGCAGGCCACATCAATATACCGCTCGCCGCTGTCTGCCCCAAAGTCTGCAAGGCCTGCCTTGCCGGGGACAGTTTCCGTATTGCTCCGAAGGGTGGGAACCATCTGCCAGCTGGTAAGATGGGCCTTGACGCTCATGGATTGAGAAGTAATTCCGTTGTATTGAAAGCCCAAGCGCCCACCTCCTTACGCTGTGATGATCCGGCCCTGTGCGCGGGAGCCGACCTGCATGAGATTATAAAGTTCCTGAGAAATCCTGCGGATGTCGTCCTCGCTGCGGACAATCATCTGCTGTACCATAACGAGCGGGCCGCCGCCAGCCGCCGTAAAGGCTGCGCCGGTCATACCGCCCGTTACATTTGCATTTGCATTTGCGTTAAGCTGGTAGTCCGTGGGGATAGCAGTCTGCATATCCTGCGCCAGCTTATTCATTACCCCGTCAATATCCGAGGACATTTTCTCGGCGGCGGAAACCGCCTGCTTTCCGTTATCTTGGATGGAGCCAGCCAGACCTTGTACCAGCATTTCACCAACCCATGCCATCTCTTTCGAGGGAGAATTGATGCCAAAGAAGCTGCAAATTCCATCCCAAATCGAGGAAATCCAGCCGGAAACTTTGTCCCAAATCCAGCCTGCAAGGCTCTGGATACCAGACCAAAGGCCCTGCACAATGTTCTTACCAACATTGACGATCTGGCCCATGGAGGAAGTGAAGGCGTTGACAATCCCCGCAATAATCTGCGGAACCGCCTTCACGATTTCCACGATAATGGTGGGCAGGTTTTGGATCAGCGACACGAATAGCTGAACGCCCGCCTGTATGATCTGAGGAATACTGTTAATCAGGGCGTTCACCAGCGAGGAAATAATCTGTGGGATAGCCCCAACTATAGTGGTGATGATGGTCGGAAGGTTCTGAATGAGGGACACCAGCAGGCGCACGCCTGCGTCGATGATCTGCGGGATACTTCCAATAATGGCAGTCACTAACCCTTCGATGATCTGTGGGATGGCCGCAACAATCGCTGTGATAATATCCGGCAGGGCCGCCACCAGCGATGTCAGAAGCTGGATTCCGGCATCAATAATCTGCGGAATAGAGGCCACGATAAACTCCACGATGGCAACAATGACCGCAGGAAGTGCCTCGATCAAAACCGGGATGGCGTTCAAAATACCCTGGGCCAAACCCATGACAAGCTGCAAAGCACCCTCCAAAAGCAAAGGAAGGTTGGCAATCAAGGTCTGCACCACTGTCATAATGATCTGGACGATGGTTGGAATAAGCTGCGGCAGGGCTTCGCCAATCCCAAGAGCCAGTGTAGCGACCATCTGAGCAGCCGCTGCAATGAGCTGCGGGAGCAAAGCCAAAAGGCCGTTTGTCAGTTCCAGAATGATGGTAACGGCTGCGCTTGCAATCTGCGGCATGGCCGCAACAATTCCATCTGCCAGTGCTACTACAATATCCACGCCTGCGGATAGCAGGGCCGGGAGGCTGGCAAGCACCGCTTGCCCGATCATGGGGACAATAGCAGATACTTTTTCCAGAAGCATTTCCACCAGACCGCTCAGACCCTCGGCAAAGGTTTCAGCTGATCCGGCTGTCCCTTCTAAAACGCCTTGTAACCCTTCACCCATAAGAGCCACAAAAGGGATCATGGCCTGCAGTACGTCCGCTGCCATGAATTTCAGCGTTGTCATAATCGGTTCCGCAATGGCCCCCAGCTCTGCATAGGCATCGGTCAATTCCGCCTGCGCACGCTGGGCCGCCATTACATCACCGTTAAGCTCTTTGTAATTTTCCGCCGCTTCTTCATACAGCCCGTTTAAGGTATCAGTAATGAGAGCCGCTCGTTCCTGCTCACTGTTACAGGAATCCAAAGAAGCCTGAAAGGCATCCTCGGAAAGACCGGCCCAGTTCAGAGCATCCGCAAGCTGGCCGGTGATCTGTCCGGTTTTTGCTGTTTCATTTGCAGCCTCGGTTAAACCTTCGATGGGAAGGCTGTCCCCAAAGGTGGCCCATACGCCAGCGGCAATATCCGTCCATTGTGCCAGCTCCTCCTCGGTGCTGCACAGTTTGGCAAGGTGGTTGACCGCCTCAACGCTTCGATCTTCCTCTCCGAGAATGGAATAAAAAGACTTATAGGCTTCGCTGGCCTGATCGGTAGTAAAACCCGCTGTGATAAAAGCCGCGTCCAGCTTGGCCTGATCCTCCCGGTATTCCCGTGTAGACTCGGCAAGGTCAAGAAAACTTTTCGTCAGCCCGGCAAGGGCAGCACCCGCAGCCACAACTGCTGCACCGATAGCCACGCCCATGCCTTTGACAACGGAGCCGACCTTATCAAATTTAGAGGAGGCATTGTCCGCATCATCGGCCGCACCTTCCAGCTCATTGCCGAAATCGTCTGCCTGATTGCCGGATTGCTCCAATTCATCCCCCAGCTCGTCGATAGCACGCTCGTTTTGTGCCAGCTCCCGCTCCATATCATTGAGAGCAGCCTGCGCATTATTGAGCTGGGTTTGCCATTGCTTTGTGCGCCGGTCATTCTCTCCGAAGGAGTTTGTGGCGTTTTCCAGCGCCTGCTGCAAGGTGCTGATTTTCTGGCGCTGGGTATCAATTTCTTGATTGAGGACGCGGTTCCGGGCGGAAAGGGCCTCCACGGATTTATCCTGCTTATCAAACTGAGAGGCCACGAGGTTCATTTCCGAGCCAAGCACCTTAAAGGTCTGGTTGATTTCCGCCAGGGCCTTCTTAAATTCCTTTTCGCCTTCGACACCGATTTTCAAGCCAAAATTGTCCGCCACGGATACCACCTCCTTCCTCCGGCAAGGGCAGTCTTAAATTCCAGCCGGGATAATATCGTCAATGAACAGTTCCCGCTTGGGCTTGCTGATCCCGGTAAACTGCTTGTGGCACTCCCACAAATCCAGCAAATACCCGAAAGGCATCAGCCACGCTTCCTCCTCGGTGCGCCGCAGGGGAACCGTTGCATAATAAATCAGTCGGGTAAACAACTCCTCGTCGCTTACCCGACCGGCACGTTTTTTGGATCGGCCTCACTCTCGACGTTCCGCTTCGTACCCCGGAACATAGCCTCCATAATTGCATCCTTGTAGGTCGCCAGCTCTAAGGGCGAAGTCAGAAGCTCGACCTCCTCCTCAGTGAGCAAGGGCTTCGGTTCGTCCTTATGGCGCAGGTTATAAATCAAAATGCTCTGGTTCGCCATGAGGGCAATCAGCCAGATGATTTCATCCAGCGCCATCTCAAAATTTTCCGATTTCATCAGCTTGGTGCCGAGGTTTTCCAGCCCGCCGTATCGCTTGGCGATTTCTTTGGTGGCTTTGGTCGTCAGCAGCAGCTCGTAGGTTTCCCCGCCGATCTGAATAGCGGCGGAGCGTTCATTCTGATCCATCATGCAACATCCTCCGTATAATCAGGCTCGTAAACCTCGGTGTACCAGCCGCTGATAACAGAAGCCTCCACCGCAGTATCATCCTCGTTGACCTCTGCCTTCCAAGGATGCTCGTTCTTGCCATCCAGCTTATTGCGGCGCGTCACCGTTCCCTCAATGGTCGGGGTGGAAAATTCGATGCTGTCGCCCTTGGTCGTCAGATTGGTGGAGGGCACCGCAAACTTCACCCGGTAAAGCCAGAAATAGCGGTAAGTGCCGTTTGCCTTGCGGGCGCGGAAGCCCACCGCCACCGGTGCGCCATCATTTTCGCTGGCAGAAATCAAAACGCCGTTTGCGTCAATCTTGGCCCCGGTAAGGGCCTCGGCAGCGGCCACGCCAATATCGTCTACCCCGAGGGAAAGGGTGCCGCTCTTAAATTCCTTTACAATCTCCGCCGCGCCATCATCGGCATACAGCGTGGCTTCATTCAACTCGATGGAAAGCTCCGCTGTCATTGCCTTGGCCAGCATGACAGGGGTGCCGTATTCTTCGTCGCCGTTTTCATCCTCGGTGATCGGGGCGTAAAACAGCTTGTCAAGGCCAATCGTCGCCATGTATTCAATCCTCCATTCCGTAATGTTTCGCCACATCTATGGCGTAATGGTGAAAGCCGGTGTCGTCCTCGTGGCCGATATACCGGCGATCCGTGATAACAAAATCCGCACCCAGCAGGGCGCGGATCATCGCGTTTTTTTGTTTGGTGTAGCTCCCCTTGTTGAAATAGGACAGCCGGGCCTCCTGTATGTCATAGAGCGGGACGTTATCCCCATGGAGGCCAAAGCTGTCCCCGAGAGGTGTAATCACCAGATATTCGTCCGGCGGGGTATCGCTGAAAACGCCGGTTTCTATGGGAATCCCCAAAGGCAGAAGGCAGGTGTTCAAATCTTCCAACAGACTCAAATTTTCTCCACCTCCTGCTCAAACGTCCGCTTCATCGCCTCAATGCAGGGAGCGCGGGAAGCGGTGCGGGCGGGCTTTAAGAACGGCTTTGCAGGCTGGCCGCTCTTGCCGTATTCCAGCACGTTGGCGATCATGGCGTTGCTGCGGCCATCCGAGCGCGGTTCGGCAAAACCCACCTTCACGTTGTAATTGCCCTCCCGGTCAATCTTGGCCGGGGAAACGCCGAGGGCGGACACCAGCTCGCCGGTAGAGCGGGACTCCTCTTTGGTATCGCGGCCAATAACCGCCTGCAAGTTAGAGCGCACCTTTTCCAGAACGACCTCGCCGCCTGCTTCCAGCACTTTTGGAAGGATCTCGTCGGTTTTATTCCCCAGCCGGGAGAGCTTTAAGAGGAAATCCTCCGGCATTTTAATCTGTACCTTAGCCATTTGCCGCCACCACCTTTTTCGCTAAAATCTCCACATACATCCCGCGCCCCTTTACATCCTCCACACTGGTAATGTCATACCGGCAGCCTTCGCAGAGCAGGAATAGCTTGGTAGAAACCTCCACTCCGGGGATGGCCCGGAAGCGGAACAGGTCGGTGGCCTCCGAAAAGGCCGCCCGGTTGGCCCACCGCTCGCTGCCATGGCGGGCTTCATGGTAGGCGCGAACCTCCGCCAGCACTTTATCCTGCTGTGTGGCAAAACCTTCTGCGTCCTTTACCGCCTCGGTGGAAAGGAGCTGCACCGGGGTGCGCATTTTCCCGTAAGACATAGGCTACACCTGCCAATCCCGGTCAAGCCGCAGCAGTAGGTTCACCGTATTCCAAACCTGCTGCCCGGCCTGCACATTATCTGCGAAGAAGCCGCCTGTGGAGCCATCCCGGCTTTCGTAGAAATGGGAGGACAGCATGATAACAGCCTGTTCTGTGGTGGGCGGCATGGGATTGTCCGCATAATGCCCGGAGGGGATATGCTGGTAACTTTCCGCATAGGAAACGGCTGCCCGGATGTATCCCCGGATCAGCTCGTCGTCCTCGTCATGGGAAAGGATCAGGTTGTCTTTGACTTTTTGGAGCAATTCGTCCATGCCGCCACCTCCTTATCAATCGGCAGCCATCAGGCCCGCCGCCTTCAACTTGGCGAGCAGGCCGTTAAAATCCGTAACAAGGGCCGCCACCTCTGTTGCCACACTATCAGCCTGATTGGCTGCCTTGGGAATGGTGGGAACAGAGGGATAAGTGGGGACATACAGGTTGCCCGCGCTATCAACCTTGACGGGTACAGTATCCCCGGAGCCTTTTGCCGCCGCTTTGACACCACCAAGCACAGAAGCCGAGGCCACCGGCAGGCTGTATGCCTCCCCTTCGGGCAGGCCGGTGACGGTAGCACCCTCTTTGATTTCGAGTGTGCCGCCGATCACCCATTTATCGCCGCCCTGTTCTGCATAGTTCTTTCCGTTGTAGCTCATCCGTCAGCCCTCCTTACGCAGCCTTCTGCTGCAATACCTTCACGGCTTCGGGCAGGATCAGCTTACCGTCCACGCGCTGGGAGGCAAGGAAGCCCACCTGCCCGGTAGTAGCGTACAGCTCGCCGAGGCGGCGGAAGGAGCGGCCCTGACGGTCAGCCACCCAATAATAGGACAGGTCGCCGAACAGGATAGATTTTGCACTGGCCGCCATCGCGGGCATATAGGCCGAGGTATAAACCGGGCGGCCCAGCAGCATATCCGGGGTTCCGGCAGTCAGGGAGGGCTGCCAGAGGTACTGGCCGTTCCCGTCTTTGAGCTTCCTAAGGGCCTTCACGGAAGAATCGTTCATCAGGAAAACAGCGTTCTTGCGGTAAGGCGCTTTCAGAGAGTAAAACAGGTCGAACACCTCATCCGCCGTAAATGCGGTGGCGGAGGCGGCAGTTACGCCGATTTCCGCGCCGCCCGTTGCAGCCAGAACGCCCAGCGGCTTGCCGGTGCCATCGCCGGTAAAGAAGGCTTCCTCCTCCTTGTTACCAATACGGCGAGCAAACTCACGAGAAATATAGGCCTCCAAATCGAAAACGCTGTCGTTCAGCAGCTCCTCGGACACCTTCACCAGCGTTGCCAGCTTGTAGGCCCCGATGGAAACCTGCGAGAAAGCGTCGTCACTCTCCGGGATCGTCCCTTCCTCGTCCACCCACGAAGCCGTACCCTTAGAAGCCACCACCGGGATTTTGCGATCACCGGAGCTGGTCTGGATCACATGGGCCAGTGCGCGGAAAATGTTCTGCTCCTCCAATGCCTCCACCAGAGTGCGCTCAAACTCATCCGGCACCAGATAGCCGCCCTCAGAGTCCGTACCAATCTGCAGGGCGTTCATAATCTCGTGGGAAGGCATCTTGCTGCGCATGGCGTTCCAGAAAGAACGGCGGTATTCCGCAGAGGCGCGGCCAGTCTTTTCCTCACCAGCAGGGGCCGCAGGTTTGCCCGTCAGCGGGGTGTTGACCGGCTTAGAAAGCTCCGCATCCAGAGCGGCCTGCCGTTCCAGACGGTCAATCTCCTTGCCGAGATTTACTACATCGGCCTCCATCTTTTCATAGGTCGCCACATCCTCGGCGGCCAGCAGGCCATCCGCACCACGCTTGGCATCCAGAAAAGCCTTCGCCGTTTCCCACGCTTTTGCGCGCTTCTCGCGCAGTTCCAGAATCATGCTCATAGTAAAGTCCTCCTTAAAATTTCAATAAATTAAGCCGCTGATACAGCGGCTCGGCAGGTTGTTTCTGTTCGGTTTTCGTATGGGGCAGCTTGTTCAGCAGCCGGTTTGTCACCGCTCGCCGCGAGAACGCATAGCTCTCCGGTTCGGGAGCGGGATCTTCCTTCGCGGTGAACAGGAGGTCGTCCGCAAAGCCAAGTTCCACGGCTTTGTGGGCGGACAGCCATGTTTCCGCATCCATGAGGTGTGAGAGCCGCGCCCTCGACAGCCCCGTTTTGATTTCGTAGGCATTGATGATCGACTCCTTTACTTCGTCCAGCATGGCGATGGCCTTCTGCATTTCCTCGGTGTCGCCAATCGCCACCGTCAGGGGGTTATGCACCATCATCAAGGCGGTGGGAGCCATAAGAACCGTGGTTCCGGCCATAGCAATGACACTGGCGGCACTGGCGGCGATCCCGTCGATCTTCACAGTTACAGCGCCCTTGTAGTCCATGAGCATACTGTAAATCTGAGAAGCGGCCACGCAGTCACCGCCCGGCGAGTTGATCCAGACGGTAATATCGCCCTCACCGGCCAGAAGCTCCGCCTTGAAAGCGGCAGGGGTAATATCATCGTCAAACCAGCTCTCCTCGGCAATGGTGCCGTTAAGGTAAAGGGTGCGGCTCTCGTCTGAGTTCCGCACCCAATTCCAGAATTTATTCACTTGTCTGTTCCTCCGTTTCTGTTGGATTTGTTGCGGCGGTTCCGGCAAAGGCCCCGGCATCACTGAGCTTCGTCATGGAGCCGTTTACCAGATACAGGTCGCCGCCTTCCTCGGCGGGGATACGGTCGAGGTTTTCCAGCTCTCTTATGTCGTTGGCGCTCATCCAGCCATTCTGGCGGGCTACCGCATAACCGTTCATGCGGCTGGCGTAGTCGCCCCGCAGCAGGCCCTCCACATTGAAGCGGATAAAATACTCCCGTTTCTCGTTGTCGGAAAACAGGCGGCGGGCCATACTCTGCTCCCAGCGCATAAGCCACGGTTCCAAGGTGTATTTGACAAATTCCAAGCTCTGCTGCTCGATGTTGGAAAAGCTGGATTTCTCCAAATCCCCGACCATGTGGGGAGGCACCCGGAAAATGCGGGCAATCTCGTTGATCTGGAATTTCCTCGTTTCCAGAAATTGCGCCTGCTCCGGGGAAATGCCGATGGGCTGATATTTCAGGCCCTCCTCCAAAACCGCGATTTGATGTGAATTTGCACTGCCGCGAAAGAGCTTGTTCCAGCTTTCCCGCACCTTATCCGGGTTTTTCAGTACGCCGGGATGTTCCAGCACACCGCCGGGGGCTGCATCGTTGGCGAAAAACTTTGCGCCGTATTCCTCGCAGGCAATCGCCATCCCCACCGCGTTCTTTGCCATGGCGATGGGCGAATAGCCCACGATCCCGTCATAGCCGAGGCCGGGGATATGAAGCACCTGCTCCGGCGGCAGATAAACCTGCCCGTTTTCATCATCCACCGGGGAATCATCCGAGCCACGGGTATAGAGATAATAAATCTGCCCCTTGCTGTCCCGGTCAACGGTCATCTTGGTGGGCATCAGCGGATAGAGGCCGATCACCTCGCCCTTACCATTGCGGATGATCTGCGCGTAAGCGTTCCCGTATAGGAGCAGGTGGCCCATCAAGGTTTCCCGGAAATTGAACGAGGTCATTTCCGGGTTCGGCTCGTCGTGCAGCAACCGGTAGAGAGGATGGTCGAGGGCCTTTACCTTGCTCCCGTTTTCACCGTAGCGGTACACATGGAGCGGAAGGCCCGCCACCGCCTCGGAGAGAATACGGACGCAGGAATACACAGCAGTCATTTGCAGCGCGGTGCGCTCATTCACCGGCTTGCCGCTGGTGGAGCCGCCAAAGAAAAAGGAAAAGCGGCTGCCGCCCAAGGTATCCTGCGCCCGGCGCAGTTCCTCCGGCTTATCCCGTGAATGGAAAAAACGGCTGAAAACACTCATAGCAACAAAAGCCCCCTTTCATCGTAGATAGAAGCGCCGGTGTCCCCGCCGCCTCGAATGGCCCGGTCAAGCGCCATGATAGTCGCCACCGCACCGTCAATCTTTTCTGTAGATTTTTCCTTATCCGGTTTCACATTGCCCGCTGGATCGGTGCGGACATGGATGTTGTCCATCATCCACCGCAGAACCGGGTGGCCGCCATGGGCGAGCTGTTCATCCAAAGTCAGGCGCATCAGCTCCTTGGTGGGCGGGGACATATCTTTGAAGCCCTGCCCGAAGGGAACCACCGTAAAGCCAAGGCCCTCCAAGTTCTGCACCATCTGCGTCGCACCCCAGCGGTCAAAGGCAATTTCCCGGATGTTGTACTTTGCGCCCAGCTCGTCGATGAAGGACTCAATGAAGCCATAGTGGACGACATTTCCCTCGGTGGTTTTCAGATACCCCTGCTTTTCCCACACGTCATAGGGAACGTGATCCCGGCGCACCCGCAGGTCGAGATTGTCCTCCGGTATCCAGAAGAAAGGCAGGATCACATATTTGTCGCCTTCATATTCCGGAGGGAATACCAGCACGAAGGCGGTAATATCCGTGGTGGAGGAAAGGTCAAGGCCGCCATAGCACGCCCGGTCTTGCAGGGCCTCCGGGTCTACCGCAAAGGCGCATTTGTCCCACTTTTCCATGGGCATCCAGCGAACAGCCTGCTTTACCCACTGGCAGAGCCGGAGCTGCCGGAACAGGTTCTCCTCGGCGGGGTTCTGCCGGGCGCTTTCGCAGGCTGCTTCCAGCTTTTCTATATCCACGGTAATGCCGAGAGAAGGATTGGCCTTTTTCCAGACCTTCGGGGAAGTCCAATCATCGGCCTCATCCGCACCATAAATCACCGGATAGAAGGTGGGGTCAATTTTCCGGCCATCCAGAATATCCCGCGCCTTCTGGTGAACCTCATAGCAGATGCTGTTCACGTCATTGCCCGCCGTAGTAATGAGAAAATAGAGAGGCTGCTTTCTGGCGTCGCCGGAGCCGTGGGTCATAACATCATAGAGCTGCCGGTTTGGCTGGGCGTGCAGTTCGTCAAATACCACCGCATGGACGTTGAGGCCATGCTTGGTGTATGCCTCTGCGGAAAGTACCTGATAGAAGCTCCCCAGCGGCTTATAGATCAGGCGCTTCTGCGACAGCACCGGCTTGATGCGGGATTTGAGGGCCGGGCATTGCTCCACCATGCCGCAGGCCACGTCGAATACGATGGAAGCCTGCTGCCGGTCGGAGGCGCAGCCATAGACCTCGCCGCCGTATTCCATGTCGCCGCAGGTAAGCAGCAGAGCCACCGCAGCGGCCAGCTCGGATTTTCCCTGTTTCTTGGCGATCTCGATGTATGCGGTATTAAACTGGCGGTAGCCGTTGGGCTTTACAATGCCGAACAGATCCCGGATAATCTGCTCCTGCCAGTCAATGAGTTCAAAGTTCTGCCCGTACCACTCGCCCTTGGTATGCTTCAGGCAGCCGATAAAGGAAACGGCCAGATCGGCCAGCTCCCGGTTATAGGCCGAGCCTTCCGCCATGAAGCGGGTGGGCTTGTATTTCTTTAACTTGCGAATATCCGCCGCCTCCTTTCTCACGGCAACAAAAAAGGAACCTCCCCCGGTATGGGGAAAGTCCCTTAAAGATAATTTTTAAGTTTCAATATTCATATGGGAAAATCACCGTTGTGGCGCTTCTATCCGCCTCAGTGATGATCCAGATTTTCAGGTTTGGCTGCGCTTTGTACTCATACGCAGCAAGGATGCGGAGGTCGCCTTGCTGTACTGCCAGATCGTTGGCCCGCTTATCGGCGGCAGATAGGTCGCCCCAATCGCTCTGCCGGTATCGGCCAAGAGAGCGCCAGATAAAATTTTCAAAGTCGCGGTTTTCTGCGGCCTCGCTGGCTACACTCCGAGAGGCGTAGAGATTTCCAAGTGAAAAGTTGCTCATATCCGCCCCTCCTTACAGCTCGTACCCGGCGCACCGGAGGATTTCCCGGATGGCGTTGATTGCCCGCTTGGGGCTTGAATAGTCGCGGGTGCCAAGTGCGCGCCCGTCCTCGAAAAGCTGGATGATCGGCACCCCATAGCTGATGTGCGCCATGATTTTGTAGGTGCTTTCCATGGGGCCATAGAAGGCCACCTCGTCCGTCCGGTGCCAAGTGCGCTGGTAGATAAAGCTCCCGTCGTAGGTAGTCGCTCCGAGGTACTGGAAGCCATGCTCCCGCATAAGTTCCTCAAAGGCCGCCTGCTTCATTGCGATTGTCTGTTTCATGGTGAAACCTCCCTTGTTTGATGTGGTCAGAGATTACTCTGGAACACCTCAAAAGACAAGGCTCACCAGCGAAAAAAGCCCGTTTCCGGGCCTTTTTCTTTTGGAATATCAGCCGCTCATTTTGGCCGAGGGATACTTCGCCAGCAGCGTTTCCCACGGATCGGCAGCACCGGAGGCGGCCACCTCCATCACCGCAAGGAACGGGAAGCAATAGAGCGCCATCCCGGCCCCGGTGTCCTCATTGACCCACACCTGATTTTCAGGGACATTTACCACGATGAAGCAGGAATAGCCGGTGTCCTGATTGTCGGCGATGTTCCGCCATTCCGACTCGGAAATCTGTGCCGCCTGCGGTATCCGCTTGTGCAGCGGCAGAGGCGCATGGCCCGCTTCACCCCGGTTTTCATCGAGAAAGCGGACAAAATCCGCGAAGCCATATACCAAAGGGCTGGTAAAATAGCGGGAAGTCCCGCCACCTTGTATCTCAAAAGCGCATCCTTTATTCTTCATTTTCTGGCACCTCCACAAAATAAAAATGCTCCAAATCCTCGGAGGTGAAGCCGTGGCATAAAAGAAACGCCTCCGCCTCGGGCTGATTTTGAAAAATCCGGGTTTTGCCGGTATCATCCAGCAGGTATTCCAACGCCTCGTTAAGCGTGATCCCGTCCACCGGACGAGCCACCATGACAGGCGGCAGATAAAGCGCGTCCTGTTCCTCCACCTCGAAGGAATAGAAATCCTCGTCGCAATGAAAGCACTGATAGCAGTATTCCGGGTTGTCGGAGTCGTACACAGGCCTGCCGCAGCGGCGGCAGATCATATCTGTGTTTTCATACCAGCGACCCTCATGGAAGATCCCGCTCATTCAAAATCACCGCCTTCCAAGATGCGGATTTTGTCCGCACCATAGGCCACGCCCAGCCCGGAACCGCAATCCCATTTTACATGAACCGTGGCTATGTCGTCCACAAATTCCACCGTCCCCCGGTCGCCGGGCTTTAACCGGCTGTATGGGTCGTCCATGAAAACCAGTTCTACCCGCGTTCCCTTGGGGTAACGGGCGCGGACAGCCTCCACGATTTCTTTTCTTGGGAACCTCATTGCATCCGCCTCCTTTCCCGGTAAACATTCTCGGACAGGAAGGAGCCAAGAAAGGTTTCTGCGCTGTCGAGGCCTTCCCATGCTTTCTCGGCAAACAGAGCCTTGGATACCCGGCCCCAAAAGATGGCTCGCCGGATTGCACCGGCCTGCCGGGCCGCTTTCTGGATAAACCAGCGGAATTGTGCCACGGGAGCGGCCCCTGCCTCAAAGGGCGGCATGGATACGTCCTGCTGCCCGCATACCCGGCAAAGGACGATGCCCAGCCATTCCGTCACATATTCCGCGTCAGCAATATCGCTGCCGTTTACCCGCAAGCAGTCAACCGGCACTCTTTGCAGCCTTCGCGCCATCCGGCGCACATTGCGCAGGCTGCGGAGCGCAATCTGTAAATCGTCCTTACTTTCCATAGGCCGCCTCCTGCATAAGCTGGCGGGTACGGAGCGGGTTCATTGAGCCGCAGTACAGACCGTCAGCCGTATCAAATACCCGGCCCCAGCCATCGGCTCCAACCTCAACCTTTGCCCGGAAGGCTTCTCCGCCGTTCCATTTCAGAACCGTTTCAAAAGTTTTCTTTGCCATGGTGTCAAACCTCCTTAAATTTGGTGTGACACAGATTACTCTGGACGGTGGTGAAAGACAAGGCTCACGGACGAAAAAAGCCCGTTTCCGGGCCTTTTCGGTTATATCTTTTTCATGCGCAGTCCCAGCCGGGTGGAGTAGGGAAAAACTTCTGCTTGATAGCTTCCTGCGATTTCCCAGCCATGGGCCATGAGATAGTGGAGATACTCCATTAAGGCCGTGGATGTATCGCACAGCAGAAATTCATGGATTCCGGCGGCCTCTATCGTTCCCATAAAGTCGTCGATGTCCTGCATAAAGGGCATATCGTCCACCAGCAGCTCATTCGCTTTCAGGTCGTTTGTATTGAGGTAGGCATGGATGGCGCGGTTCATACCGTGGCTTTCCGGTGCCTTGCTCTTATCGGTGTACTCCCGGATCAGGGAATTAAAATACTCATTGCTGTAACTTCCTACTCGCTCTAACATAGTCATGTGAAATGACCTCCTTCGCTTGATGTGAGTGGAGATTACTCTGGAACACCTCAAAAGGCAAGCTCAAAAGCCAAAATTCTCAAACTTATTTTTTCATGCGCCGGGCCTTTTCACCGGTAAATTGCTCCCAGCGCAGGACGGTCAGATCACAGTTCAGGGGATCGCTGTCCATGGCAAAACAGCGCCGCCCGCTTTGCTCGGCAGCAATCAGCGTTGTGCCGCTACCGCAAAATGGGTCAAGGATCAGGCCGCCCGGATCGGAGTGCATCTTGATACATCGCCAAGGCAACTCCACGGGGATTGGCTGCGGGCCACTGGTCTGCTCCGGCATAGAAATTTCCCATACACCCGCATAGCCCCACTTGCGGCGCTCCTCTTTGGTAAGGCGTTTCACAAAGCGGTAGCTGTGGGCGGCGAAGGCGGACACCCAGCCATATTCCTGCTGGTTTATTTCCTCGGCATCGTCTCCGGCAAAGGCCGCCAGATATTCAAACTGTTTCTGCGGCTTGTTGCTGTTCTGATGGGCGGAGCCTGCGCGGGCCAGCAAGCCCTGCCGTTTCCAGACGCGAATCCAGAGAGGGCGGAAATTGCAGTCCTCAAAGAGCTTCATGCTGTAAAGCCCCACGGGCTCCATGTACTGGGTGCCGGTAGTGAACAGGTCGTCCATTTTCCAGCAGACAATCTCCGCATGGCTGCAGAGGTTCGCCGCCGCTGCGCCCAGCCGTTTCAGCCATGGGGCCAGCCCATCCTTCCGGTAGTCAGCCAGTGCAATGAGGGGCGGAGCCGTAAAGGCACAGGCGGCCCTCTCGTTCCCGCAGAGCCGCGCCATATCCTCGGCAGAAACGGAATCACCGCAGAGAAGGCGGTGGTTCCCAAGCTCCCAAAGGTCGCCGGGCTGGGTCGTGGCTCCGCCAGCCGCCGCAATCTCCGCCGCCGCTTCCTCTTGGTTGAAATCATCCTGTACGGCTTCGGCGGAGTAAAACTTGTTCATCAAAGCGTCGATTTCCTCGGCATCGAAGCCGGTAAAGGAAACGTCAAAAGCGGAGGCATCCAGCTCGGCGATGACCTCGGCCAGCTTCGCCTCGTCCCAATCGCCCTGAATCCGGTTCAGGGCGAGGTTCAAAGCCTTTTCTTTTTCCGGCTCCAAATCTACCACAACGCAGTCAATCTCTGTTTCGCCCATATCCAGCAGCACTTTTAGCCGCTGGTGGCCGCCCACAACAAAGCCGGTGCGTCTGTTCCAGACCACCGGCTCTACAAATCCAAACTCCTCAATGGAGCGTTTCAGTTTTTCATAGTCCTTGTCGCCGGGCTTCAAATCTCGGCGCGGGTTGTATGCTGCCGGGTTCAGCCGGTCAGCACTCACTTTCTGTATCAGCATTTTCTTCTCCTTCATCGGGCCGGTATCCACAAATCGGGCAGGGAATTTGTTCTCCCGCCATGAAATAGTTTTTCTGGCAGACCGGGCAAAATTCAAGCTCGTATGTATCATACAGCTCGTTCAATAAGGTTTCCGGGCTTTGCCAATCAACCGATTCAAAAAGCAGGGTAGCTACTTCCTCCTGCCCGTTACACATAGCCAGAAAATCCTGCCGGGCATATCCCTCGTCAGAAAGCTCCGGCACATAGCATACCCGCTCCGGGTAGAGGCGGAAGGCTTCTTCGTCCTTGAAAATCCAGCCCTGCCGGTAATATCCCCGGTCAATGACGGCTTCCTGATCCTCGGTTTCTGGCGTATAGCTGCCAATCTTCAAATAGATTTCGCTCATATCAAAATCCCTCGCTTTCAGAATGTGACGACAGATTACTCTGGACACTGCCAAAAAGCAAGGGCGTTATTTTTGGAGCGCGGAGGACGGAGTTGAACCGCCGCTTCCCACCGGTTGGTGGGCGGTCTGCCGTTAGCCTACCCGCGCATAATGGCCGGAGGTCATTCCTCCGGCGTAACCTTGCTGTGCCGCTCGGCAAAGGTGATTTTTTCGCCCTTATACATTCCAGCACCCAGCTCGTCGATTTTAGAGAATGGGATCTCCGGCACCGTCAAATCCTTGCGTTTCGATTTGTCGATGAAGTAAATGTACCGGAGCTGAAAGCCGGGGATCGGGGTGGCCCCCACATAGTCCAGATACTTCTTGAAATTATAGGTGCCGCCTGTCACATCGAAAAAGGTCAGGCCGCCCAGCTCCTTGCGGGGAGAGGTGGGATTGCTCGCCAGCGTCATTTTGTGGACGCGGGTGCCATCGGGCAGCTCCGCAAGGTTCAGATTTTCCTTAATACCGGTAAGGACAAAATTGCTGGCCCGGTAGATCGTACCGTCGCCGCAGGAGCAGGCATCGGCGAAGCTGATAACCCACTTGATCTGCGGGGCGTATTTCTTAATGAGCCGCAGGCTCATGGAAATGGCCCGGCTCTCAGAATTGCGGGGAAGGTAGCTGTCAAAGGCCATCCGGTTCAGTTCCAGAAATTCATTCCAGCCGGTATCCTTTACCAGACCGATGATTTTTGACTTATCAAGGCTGGGGCCATAGCTCATAACCCCGTGAAGGTTCCCATCCAGAAATACGCCAAAGTGGAGCGTGCTGTTATTCACGACCTTGCCGCTGTAATGATGCGCCTTCATAAACGGGGTCGCCACCTTGGTGGGGATCACCCGCATCACAATCTCTTTTGCCCGGCCCATTGTCCGCCTCCTTTCCCACATGGCGCTCGGCCAGCGTGATTTTTTCGCCCTTATACATCCCGGCCCCCAGCTCGTCGATCCGGGAGTAAGGGATTTCCGGCACCGTCAAATGGCGGCGCATGGATTTGTCGATGAAGTAAATATACCGGAGCTGGTAGCCCGGCAGCAGGACGCCGCCCGCCGCCTCCATGTATTTCTTCCACGCAAAGCCTCCGTCCGTCACATCGAAGAAGGAGCGCCCGCCCAGCTCCGGACGGGGAGCCTTGGGCCGGGATTCCAACGTCAGCTTGTGGATTTTGCTCCCATCCGGCAAAAGGCAGATGGCCTCATTTTCCTTAATGCCGGTGAGGACAAAATTGCTGGCCCGGTAGATAGCCCCGTCGCCGCAGGAGCAGGCATCGGCAAAGCTCACGATCCACTTCACATGGGGCGCGTACTTTTTCAAAAGCCGGATGCTCAGAGAAATGGCCCGGCTCTCGGAATTGCGCGGGAGGACGCTGTCAAAGGCCATCCGGTTCAATTCCAGATATTCGTTCCAGCCGGTGCCTGCCACCAGTGGCAGGATTTTGGATTTATTGAGGCTCGGCCCGTAAGACATAACTCCATGGAGCCGCCCATCCAGAAATACCCCGAAGTGCAGGCAGCTATTATTCACCACAGTGCCGCTGTAATGGTGGCGGCGCACAAAGGGATTTGCCACCTTGCCGGGGATGACTTTCAGACTAATTTCTTTTGCTCTGCCCATTGACGCACCACCTCATAGACTCCGTTGCCCTTGTGGTTTTCGTTGCCGAAGGTTTCTTTCACCTCGCCATGGGTGTGGACGTAATCAATGCAGGCAAGGATCAGCTCGGCCTGCTTGTCGTGCAGGGTCAGGCTGATCTGCTGATAGGGCTTTTTCTCGCCGGAGTCCAGCGTAAATTCCTCTCCAAATTCGTCCTCCGAGATGGTTTCAAAACCGAAGGGACTCAAATCCTGCGCAATATCCGCCAATTCCAGCGGCAGCAGGTCAACGTCCCACTCGGCCAGCTCGCCGACCTTGTTGTCCACCAGCCGGAAGGCTTTGATCTGTTCCTCCGTCAGCTCGTCGGCTATGACGCAGGGGACGGAAGAAAGGCCCAGCTTTTTCGCCGCCTTAAAGCGGGTGTGGCCGGTGATGATTTCATGGTCGGCGGAAATCACCAGAGGGACGAGAAAGCCGTACTGCCTGATGCTTTCCGCCACCGCATCCACGGCCCCGTCATTCTTTCGCGGATTGTTCTTGTATGGGTGAACCTCCCCCAAGGGGAGCTGTATGATATTCATAAACGACCTCCTGAATAAAATTATGTTTTAACCGCCGCGCCGGGCAGAAAGCAGGCGCTCCATCATATCGTCGTGCGGAGTGGCCCCTTTGTACTCGGTGGAGCAGTTCTCCCGGACTACCTGATAGATTTGGAACCACAGGTTGTTGGCCTGCTTGGAAAAGCTCTGGCTCATGGAAACATAGGGCGAGGGAATGGCGTTCCCCGTGGTGGGGTGCTTTGCCAGAAAGCCATACTCGGTGATACATTCCTCGCACTGTATCCAGCGGGAGATTGCCATGGCGTACTGCTCCAAAATCTGAGCAGGTATCAAATGGGCGCAGCCCCGCTCATGGAGCCACGTCCATGTGCGCTCATAGACCTCAACCGCCAGCAGCTCTTTTCCGTTTTTCTGCCGCGCCGCCAGATAGTCGCGGGGCGGCGGCATCGTTTCCCCTTGGAGGTCGGCGGTATCTGTAAACTCCATGACCGTCAATTTTCGTTTCCCCGGATTGCCCTCGACCAGCTTATCCGACAGCGCCTTTTTCTTCTGTCCAGCGCCGATACGAGCGCCTCCGTGGCCGTTTGCCATGGCCGCCACCTCCTCTCTTTGAAATTGCGGGGTATATACCCTACTTGAAAGCGCGATTTTTCGCGCGATAGCCCACGCCCGCTGCCCGCCGCGCCGGACGTAGAGATTTGCTTACCCCCGGAGGTTATCCCCACCGGCCACCCTCGCGGGCGGTGATCTCAGAATGGCACCGCTTGCATAGGGCCATGAGGTTACTTTCCACATGGGTGCCGCCCTTGGACAGCGGCAGGATATGGTGTACTTCCTCGGCAGGGGTGATTTTACCAGCCCGCTGGCATTGCTCGCACAATGGGTGGGCTGTGATATAGCGGTCACGAATCCGCTTCCATGCGCGGCCATACCGGCGCTTACTGGCCGGATCGCGCTGGTGCTTGTTGTAATGCGCCGTGATGATTTTCTGGTGTTCCTCGCAATAGCGCCCGGAGGTCAAGCGCGGGCAGCCGGGATAGGAACAGGGGCGCTTGGGTTTGTATGGCATACAGGCTGCCGCCTCCTTCCGGGCAAAAAGAAAGCCTCCGCAGATTTTCCTGCGAAGGCCGCTGTATTTTTTCTTTGTTGCTATTGTAATACTACCAGATTTCCATAGTGTCTTTCTATGTCTTTTAGTGTCCTCTTTCTGAAAAAGCGAAAAAAGGGAGAGCCGAAGCCCTCCCAATCGCCTGCCTATTTCCCAGCCGGGACAAAGGCCGAGCATTGCTCCAAAGCCTTCCGGTGGAGCTTGTGGAGATAGCGCAGGTCGTATTCCATCTCCACGGCCACCTTCTCCCACGAGTAGAAGCACAGATACCGCAGCTCCAACAGCGTCTGGTATTCCGGGTTGTCGATCCGCTTGATAACACCGACGATTTCCCGCTTCAAATCCACCAGCGTATCTATGTCCTCGTTGATCTCGTTTTCCAGATCAATGATTTTGACAATGACATTCTCCATGGACTGCACATTCCGGCTCCCGCTGGGCGGGGTGTCGGACAAGGTAGAGGTGGCCTTGGTCGCCAAGGCCCGCAGGCTCGCCACCTGTTCCAGCTTGCTGTTGATCCGCTGGTCGATGCGGTAAGCCTGACTGAGATATTCTTTCACCGTCATAGGGAACCTCCTTCCGCAGAAATGGCGGCAGATACATCTTCCACGGAAGTCACCATATAGGCCGCGCCGCCAGCAGCCCTGATTTTCCCAAGGGTCACTTCCTGTAACCGGGTGAGCCTCCCGCCGGGCTGCTTCACCTCGAAAGCATAAAACCTGCCATCAATGCAGGCGATTATATCCGGGATGCCCGCTGTGCCGTACATTCCGCCGTGGGTTTTCCATGCGAAGCAGCGGGGTATCGTTTTCAAGTGCCGCAGGATCGCGGCCACAATTTCTCTTTCCAGCATATCTCGGCAAAACCGATGCGCCGGAAAAACCGGAGTTACCGGGTATTTACCACACTCTATATATTTTTCTTAAAAAAAGGCCCTCATAACATACCTCTGGTAGTTACGCGCAAGGAATGAGGAAATCCCGGTTTTTCCGGTTTTCCCGGTACAAAAACGGTTAATCTGCCTCCACACCTCCTTCGCAGTAGGTGATCCCGCGCCATATCCGACGCTTGGAGAGCTTATCCCGCCCTCTGGTGATCTCCGGGAAACCGGCTTCCAGCTCTTTGTTGAAATTAGTCTGCGACACCGGCTTCATACCCGCATTGCCGCAATATTCCTTGTAGCGGAGGAACAGGTCGTCCCGTACCGTCACGCCTTCCTCCTCGGCCACGCAGTACAATTTAGCGAAAGACAAAACGCTATTTGATTCGATCCGGTATTTTTCCAGCTCGGCCCGCGTGCGCTCGGTTTCGCTGAACACATAACCGGAGGCGATCAGGCGTTTCAGGCCGGTAAGCGCCCACATGAGGATACCGTCCCGCTCGGCGGCCAGCTTTTCTGCCAGATTGGGGTCGCGCTTGGCCTTGGGAACGGATTTCTCAAACCGGATAATGAGGAGCCTGCGGTAAAAGCCCTCGGAGCGATCCCCATAGTTGCGGGGGATCTCATTGCAGGAAAACAGGAACCGGGCATAGGGCCGGAAAGAAAACGGATCTTTGTTCTTGCGCTCGGCGGTGATAAAGTCCTCGCCGGTGAGCGCCTTGAACATACCGTTGTCGTCAATGCTCTTTGAGGGTAGGTCAGCAAAGATATTTGCCAGCTTGCCGAACAGTTCGGCCCGGTTGAAGCGGTCGCCGAGGTTCTGCCACGGGATGTTGGACACATTCTCGCTGCCCAGCAAAATCTCCTGCACCACATTGAGTAAGGTGCTTTTGCCTGCGTTGGGCGCACCCACAAAGACAAAGGATTTCTGCGCCTTGTTCACCGGCAGGAGCAGGTATCCCATGATCTCCTGAATGAGATGGATTTCCTCCTCGGCCAGCATACTTTCCAGATAATGCAAAAACAGCGGGCAGCCTGCATCCGGCGCATAGGCCGCTTTGAGCTGCACCGTGGAGAAGTATTCCGGGGTGTGGGCCTTAAAACTGTCGTCGAGGGTATTATACAGCCCGTTTTGCAGGTTGAGGATAAAGGGGTTACTGTTGATTTCCTGAACCGGCTTCATTATGAGCATTTTCCACTGGCCCACGGTATCATTGATGGCCTGCATGGACGCACTCTTGGGGAGCATCAGCTCCCGCACCTTGGCCGCAGCCACCATGTCCTCGCTTTCCCGGTACACACCTCCCTGATAGAAGAAAAAGCTGCTGGCCGTATAGAAGGCGTGCATATTCTCGGCCAGATGGTTCGCCAGCAGGCCGGAAAGGAACCGCAGGCCGCCGCGCTCAGTCACTTCGTACCACTCCGGCAGTCCGTTTTCCTCCGCAGCCTGCCGGGTTTCCTTCTTGGCGGCATACGCCTTGTGCAGCTCCTTTTGGTAGGCGGACAGCGCCTTGGTATCCGCCGCTTTCAGGCGGAAATGCTCCCGCAGCTCGTACTCCACAAAGGCCCCGGCATCCAGCGGCTCAATATTATACAAGGACTCCCGGACAAATTCCTTGGCCGCCCGCATATTTTCCACCGGGGATTTCTGCGCCGCCACCAAGGCGAGGGCCTCCCGCAATTCGTCCAGTGACAGCGGCAGGTAGCACAGAGCCGCCGGGGATTTGCAGGAGCAGGAGCCGTTTTCCAGCTTCGGGCAGGCAAAGCCCTTTTCCGCAATGGCCTTGCAGGTGATGGGCTTGGTGCCGCTTTGCAGGAAATGCTGGATTTTCTCCTGTGTTTCTGCTGCCCTGTACCCCGGATATAGAGCGGACAGCTCATGGATGGCCCGCTCGCCGCCCTCAAAGACCGCCAGATTGGTAATCATGGCGTACCAATCATGTTCCGGGAGGGTGGCCCCATTGTCCCGGCAATGCCGGATGAAGTCACAGCGTTTCAAGACCAGAGAAAGGCCCTGCTGCGTCCCTTTGGCCGCTGGCCCGGCAGGCGCGGCGGGTTCCTCGGAAATCTGCGGCAGGTATTGTTCCAGCTCGGCCTGCGTATAGCGAAGCTCCGGGTGAAAATGGATACACTCCACCATGACCGGCTCCTCCTTGCAATGGTAGAAGCCCGGCAAGCGAAGCACCCGGCTTTCATTGACGCAGGATCTGTCTCCATGAAACTGAGCCACGAGGCGCTTTTGCACCCGGCGAAAAGCCGCCACGTCCCCATCCTTGATAAGCCAGTAAGTATGCAGGGATTTCCGGGTTTTCACAATGAGCGAGGGTTCCAGCGGAAACGCTTCAATCTGTTTAAGCTGCTCGTCCAGCGGCAGCTCGTCGCACTCCATAAACTGCGCGTTGATCCGGGTGATCTCGCTGTCCTCATGGCCGCCGAAGTTCACCACAAAATAGATGCCCCGGTTTTTCTCGTTGTGCTTTTTGAGGGTATCCATCAGGCCCGGCAGGCCGGAAAGGGTTGTTTCCAGCTTGGCCCCTTTGAAGGTGCCGATTTTTCTATCGTCAAATATCCGCAGGCAGATGCGCTCGCCCGGCCCGAAGAAAGGGCGGAGAAATTCTTCCAGCGGGATATTCAGTGCTTTCCTCATTTCCGTACCACCTCCACACATCCCTCGGTAAAGTACCGGACAGGCAGGCCGCGCTCATGGGCCTTTTCAATCTCCACCGCCATGCCCTTTGTGATATTGCCGCCGAACACCCACACCTCCTTGCACTTGCTCTGTAAGACCAGACCAAAGAAGATGCCAAGGCGGCGCTGCTTGGGGTCGCTTTCCTCCATGAATTGAGGAAACAGCAGGTGCGGCGCTATGGGGATACAGTTCTCAGACACCGCAAACCGGCAGAAATCCCGCGCCCGTCTGGTATTGCGCTCGATATTCCCGGCAAAGGGCGAGCAGATAAAGACCAGCGGCTTATAGGCGGTGCGCTTGGCCTCCCGTTCAATATTCATCAGGGCCTCATAGGCGGTGGGATCGAGATACCGTTCTGCATTATATAAATTCACACTCATCGAGCCACCTCCATTTCTGCCAGTTCCCCGAAGCTCGGCCCAAAGGCGGCCTCGGCCACAATAGGCACGTCAAATTCCGGGAAGGGCTGGGCCTCCATGCAGGAACGGATCAGCGCCGCCGCTTCCTCCACCTTGTCGGCGGGCAGCTCAAACACCAGCTCGTCGTGGATTTGCAGCAAAGGCCGCAGCCACGGGTAGTCCGGCAGCTCCACGATCAGGCGGCCAAGGGCCAGCTTCAAAATATCGGCGGCGGTTCCCTGTATGGGGGTATTCATGGCGCACCGCTCGGCAAAGCTCTTTTTGCCCCAATCGTCGGAAACGATGCCCGACAAATACCTGCGGCGGCCCAGCCATGTTTCACTGTACCTGCGCACCTTGGCCTGCCGCTTTACTACATCCTGCCATAAAGAGAGCTGGGGATAACCGGCTTTGAGGTTGGCAATGATTTTCTCACATTCCGTCAGCGGGGTATCGAGGCCAGCTTTGAATTTTAATGTCCGTTGCAGGCCCTTGGGGAACAGGCCGAAGAATACGCCAAAATTACAGTTTTTAGCAATCGTCCGACGCTCCTTGTAATGCTCCGCGTTTTTATCCGCCGCCTGCTCGAAGGGGATGTGATAAATAACCGAGGTGGTCTGCGCATGGATGTCGCCGCCGTTCCGGTAGGTTTGGAGCATCTTTTCATCCCGGCAGTAAAAGGCCCCAACACGCAGCTCGATCTGCGAAAAGTCCAGCGAAAGCAGGACGCAGCCCTCCGGGGCCACGATCATGGAGCGCACTCCGATGGGGTCGTTGTCCTTGCGCGGGCAGTTCTGCATATTCGGATTCCGGGCGGCAAAGCGGCCCGTTTCCGTCCCCAGCGGCATGAGGTCGGGATGTATCCGCCCGGTGGCGCTGTTGATATGCCGAAGATAACCGTCCAGATAGGTGCCTTTGATTTTTCCCCAGCGCCGGTATTCCTGCACCAGCTCAAAGAGCCGGGTCAGCTCCGGGCGGTTCTCCCGGCACCATGCGGCCAGCAGAATCATGGTTTCATCGTCGGCGGCCTCCTGATACTTGGCCGTGGTTTTTACCACCGGAAGGCCAAGGTCTTTATAAAGATAACTTTTGAACGCAGAGGTGGAGGCGTTGGCCCCGATCTCCACATCGCCGATCAGGAAGGCGATTTCCTCCCGGATGGCGGAAATCCGTTCCTCGGCCTCCGCCTGCTTGGCTTCCATGGCGGCCCGATCCATGAGCAGGCCATTATACCGCATCAGGCCGCAGTACACGGCGGTCGGGGACTCAATCTGCTCCACAATGCGGCGGTGCCGGGGCAGGTATTGATCGAACCAGCCGTTGAAAAGGTGATATAGCCGCAGGGCAAAGTCGCTGTCGGCGCAGGCATAGCGGACGGTTTCCTTGTCCTGTGGGTCAAGCTCGTCGAAGAAGCGCCCGGCGGTTACGGTTTCAAAGTCCGGCAGCTCCACATGGAAAAGCTGCGGCACAAGGGTTTTAAGGCCGCTGTCCGACAGGCCCCGGAAAGTGGTGCTGCTTTTCAGGGTAAGCTGGGCCGCTGCGATGGTATCATAGCAGGGCGGCTGCACGATTACCCCCAAGGCATACAGGAACATGGACTCAAAGGCCAGATTGTGGGCCACTTTTATCACGGTGGCGTTCTCAAATACGGCCTGCCGCAAATAGTCCATGACCGCCTCCGGCCTTTGAATATTCCGCCCGGCCCGGTGCCGCAGCGGGATATAGATGCCGCTGTCTTCGGATACAGAAAGGCTCACTCCGGTGATAGTGGCCTTGTGGGCATCCAGCGCGGCCCGCTCCTCCGAGCGGTATTCCTCGATGGGCGAGGTTTCAAAGTCGAAGCCGACCACGGCGGCCCCGGCCAGATAATCTTTTATCTTTTTCAGTGACAAAGCACAGATATAACTCATTTTTCCTCCATTCTGCCCGGAAAGCGGAGGAGGCCCGAAGGCCCCGCTCCGCTGGGCGAAAGTGCTTATTGCAGGGGTTCCACGATCTCGCCGGTTTCCGGGTCAACCAGCGGGCCAGCCTCGGCAGGCTCCTCGGTATCAAAGCCCACGCGGCGGCTGTACTGCTTCACCTGCTCAGACAGGCGGTTAATGAGGATTTGCTCCTCGCTGGTGAGCGGGCGGTCAATGGTAAACTGTGCCTGCGAGTATGCAATGCCGCTGGCGTTGGTGGCCTTTTTCAGAGAAAAGCGGGTCACGACCATGTTGCTCTTTTTGCCCTTACTGAGCAGGCGCTTAATGTAGCGGGAAAACTCCCGCATCGAACCGGTGGGCAGGGAGAGGATCAGCGGGAACAGCTCGCCCTCCCGCAGCAGGAATACCCTGCGCCGGGTTTTGCAGGCTTTGCTGTTGTTCTCACCGGAGCCAAACTGATTGAGGGGACATTGCGCGCAGACACCCCCGGGTGTGCCTTCCCCGGTCACGCCATCGAAGGAGCCGCAATCGGGCGGGTTGCTGCCTCCGGTATATTTTTCTTTGTAATACTGCAAGACCGGATGATGGTGCAGGATCACGGCAGAAAATTCCTTCACCATTTCCGGCTCGTCCGCCTCATCGCCGGGCAGCTCAAACATGGTGGCACCGCCAGACGGGATCTTCACCCGGTCAAAGCCGCCCTCCAAGCCTTCCAGCTCCTCGGCCATACTCTCGTTCATATTGAAGTCGGCAAGGGCCAAAAAGCCGCTGCCAGTAGTCATAAGTTCGTTTTTATCGCTCATGGATAAATCCTCCTGATATTTTTACTTTGCGGCCTTACGCACGCCCACGGTAGTTTTCTCAAACACATTGACAAGGCCATCCAGCCAATCCGGCAGCATATCGCCGTTTTCCGCCACCTGCTCCTTGACAAAGGCGGAGAGGCTGTTGGCGTTGACGGTTTCATACACAAGGTCGCCGAAGCCCCCGGCGCGGAGGGCAGAGAACAATTCCTCTTTCCGGCCCGCCACAGCGGAAGCGTGGGTTTTGGTCGTCAGGCAGAACATCGTTCCGGCGCGGGTAAAATTCTGCGTTTCACTCTCGGCCATCAGTTCGGAGAGGCGGTAGTCCACCTCGTCCATTTCTGCCTTAATTTCTTTCAAGTGCTGTTCAGCCTCGGCCTTCTCGTCACGAAGCGCCCGGAGCCGGTCAGCCAGCTCAAACATTTTTTCTGTATCCATCGTTCCTCCAAATCTAAGCAGCAAAGGGATTCCTCCCGCTGCGGTAATCGTCAACAAGGGTTCTCGCAAGGTCGGCCTTGCTTTCCAGTGCCGCCAGCACCTTTTCATCCACGGTGCCACGAGCTACCAGATATAAATAGGTGCAGGGCATCCGCTGGCCCACCCGGTGTATCCGGGCCTTGGTCTGTTCAAAATTCGACATGGAATAGTCGAGGGAATAAAAGACCATGGTGGAAGCGGCGGTCAGGGTAATGCCAAGCCCCGCTGTGGCAATTTGTCCCACAAAGGCCATGACCTCCGATTCCTTCTGGAACCGCGCCACCTGCTCGTCCCGGTTTTTCACCTCTCCGGTGATGCAGGAATACCCAAGGCCCCGCTTTTCCAGCAGCTTGCAGATGGCCCTGATCTCCGGAATAAAGCGGGCGATGATAACCAGCTTTTTTCCCTCGGCCATGGCCCCGTCCAGAATGTCCTCCAAGGCGGAGAGCTTGGCCGCGCTGACCTGCTCCACGGCAGCGGTTTCGTCATTTCCGAGAAAGCCGCCGGTAAGCTGGGACAGCCGCAGCAGCCGGGTAAGGATGTTAGTGGCTGTAACCTCGCCACCGGCCAGTTCCGCATAGCTTTCTTTGACGAGGCCCCGGTATATCCGCAGGGCGGCAGATTCCAACTCTATCTGCCGGATCACATCGGTGGTTTCCGGCAAATCCAGACATTCCGCCTTCGTCGCCCGGTAGGAAATGCTGTGGAGCTTTTCCGTCAGCTCGCCCTCCATGGATTTCTTCAAAACCGGGGTATGATTGCCATAGCCCACCATGTCAAAGTAGCGGTTGCGGAAAGCATAGAAGCTGTTCCCGTAAATGGCCGGGTTCAGAAATTTATACTGGCTGAACACATCAATGGCCTTGTTGGTGATAACCGTACCGGTGAGCAGGAGCCGGTAGCTTGCCTTTGCTCCCATCCGGTGCATAGCCTTACTGGCGGCGATATTGTGGGTTTTGATCTTGTGGCCCTCGTCCGCGATAATCAGGTCGGGGTGCCATGCGGTCAAAGCCTTTTCCAGCCGCCATGCGGACTCATAGTTTACGACCACCACCTGCAGGGCGGTGCCGTTCATGTGCCGCAGGGTATCCAGCTTCTTGGCGCTACTGCCGGACAGAACCGCCAGCGCATACGGGAAGGCGGCAAATTTCTGAAATTCCTCCTCCCATACGCCAAGGATGGAGAGCGGGGCCACAATCAGCACCCGGCGAATCCGGCCCGCCTGTGAAAGTGCGCCGGTAATGGCGATAGTAGTCAGTGTTTTCCCTGTGCCGGGTCAACCCATTTCCATGAGGAGCGCAGCCCCTTTACTGGAAATGTTCATCGACACCACCACCTTTCTTCTTGCCAAAGCCATGCACGCGGCAATGTTCCGATTGGGAAGAAAGTACTTCGAGATTGACCGGATCGTTGTTTAGGATATTTCCATCTTTGTGATGGACGATTTCTCCCGGACGAAGCGGCCTTCCAATCATGGCTTCTGCAACGGCTCTATGCTCGTGCTTTCCGTAAAATTTGCGGTATGTTTTTCCCTTGCCAGTACCAGAGAGCTTCGCATGGTGTTTTTTTCTGGATGACAGAAGGCCACCCGGTTTGTTTGCCGGATTTTCTGTGCGGTTATATTCCGCCAGCCGTTTTCGGTTCCATTGCTGAAAGTGAGCGAAACAGCAAAAATTATGTTCGCTTATTTCATGTTGAGACTTCTGGAAGCTCCGACCGCACAGGTGGCATTTCACTGTCGCTTGGGCCATCCCGATCACCTCCCGGCAGCAGGCCGAACAGACCGCAGACAAAATTGAAGGCTTCGATCTGGTGCCGGTAGGGCGTAGCCTTGATCGGCATAGGCAGGGCCGGGCGGACATTCTCATGCGCAATCATGGCTGCCCACCTCCGGCACCTCCTGAACCGACAGCGCCTGCACACTGTCGCCGGGGACGATGATCGTCACACGGCGCGTATCTCCGAACAAGCGCCGCAGCACCCGCTCGCGTAGCCGAACCGTCTTACACCGGACGATGCCGCCGGTTTCCGGCCCGCTGGCAATGCAGATTTTCAAGTTATGTTTCATTTGCCTTTCACCTCTTTCTGAGAGCCGGTTTTTGTAGCTCTCACTGTTAGGCCACGGGAAAGGCAAATCCGGGGGGTTATTCCAGCAATTTTTTCAATTTTTTATAAATCCACCGAAGCCGCTCACGGATAGAGGACTCATGCACTCCTTCGGAGCGGGCCACGGCAGCAATGCTTTCGTTTTCAAAATAGACCCGGCGCACCAGCTCCCGCTGGGCCGGGGTAAGGGCCTCCATGGCCCGGAGCAGGCGGGCCATATCCTCCCGCTTCAAAACTTGCTCCTCTGTATCTGCGGGGGAGAGGAACGCCTCGCCCTCGTATTCCATCCCGTCGAGGGAAGTATGGCGGCGGGTTTCTTTGTGGTCGTTGTTATATTCCTGCCGGTCAAAATCCACCAGCAGCTCCCCAAGGTTGTCGTCCACCTCGATTTCAGAAATTTCTCCATTTACAAATTCATACCGGACTTTCAATTTGCCGTTCTCCTTTCGGAGCCCGGCAGGCGGCACCTTGGCCGCTAAAACGAAAAAAGCCTGGCAAGCAGCACAAAAGTGCCGCTTGCCAGGCTCAATGTCGTCTCCACCATCTTTCGGGTGGTATCATGGAGGTTTGACCGCTATCTAAGGAATGAAATCGCCCCTCCGCGCATCATGCACAAACAAACGCGCGCACCGGTTTCCCGGCTTCGCTGTCCGTTGCCCGTCCTCATATACATTCCTTATGAGGGCTGTAGTATTGCCGCAGCTATCCGGTAAGTCCCGGAGTCTTGTCCAGAACATTCGGTGTTTGCTATTCAGTTTTTATTACCCCGATTTCCGCGCCGCAGTGCCCGCACTTCACATAATAATCGGGATACCGGCCCTTCTTCGGGATAATCAGCCGTGATTTGGTATCTGGTGCGGAATCCATAAACCGCCGCCCGCATTTCGGGCAGAGGATAGGCTTCCGTTCATCTGTCAGCTCATATTGTTCAACCTCCTTCTTGCTTCGGCGCAAGTCTAAGCACCCCTTTCCGCCAGAGCCGATCCGGCTGCCGGGGAGCGGGCCTGCGATCTGTGCGCAGCTATTCCTCCACAATGTCCGTGAGCCAATGCGCCACCGGTCTGGAAAGAAGCCGCGCGTTGAGGTACGCCATCTCTAAGGTGAGGCAGGTATTCCCCAAGTAATACCTGTCCATGATCGTGAGGGTCATGGCAAGGTCTGGCTGCTCCATATCGGTCAGGCAGATCGGCAGCAAGTATTGCACCCGGCCCTGATACCCCTGCGGAACCACAATACTCGGTTCCACCACAGCCTTCCGCCGCGCCAACTCAACTGCCGTTTCTAAAAGCAGGGGCAGGTTATGCGCTTCGCGGATTTCTGCCGGGATACGGGAAAGGTTCTCCTCGTCGCCGAGGATATGATCCACGTTGACGCGGATCGGCCATTCCGGGTTGTAATTGACGCCATATTGCGTCATATAGTAGCTGGGCTTCTTCGGCAGCGGGGATATGTGCCGGAGCATCGGCGACAGCTCGTCCGCAAAGCCCCTGAAATACCATTCCAGCAGGGAGTCCTTCTTTTTATTCCGGTCAAAGCAGGCATAAATAGCTTTATACCGCCGAGTGTAGAGGCCCGTATGGAAGCAGCAAAATTCATTCTCGATGTGGAAGTAATCTGCTGCGCTGCTGGGATTTCTTTCGTCCTTGTAGTCAATAAGCTGTTTCTTAAAGATCGCGTGAATATATCGCTCCAAAATCGGAGTATCTGGATTTTTCGTTAAGTATATCGGGTTTTTGAATCGCCACGGTTCCGGCAGGGACATCTCCGCCAGCATATCAAGCTGGGAGTACCAGTTCGGGACGTAGGCGAAGGAAAACAGGTCTGGCATGAGAATCATATCAGTTTCCTCCATTTGTTCTGTAATGCGTCCACGAGCTTCATCTGCACCTCGATTTTCATATCTTCATCAATATGCCGGTATATCCGGCCATCCGGGCCGACTTCGTCATACGCCACCAGAGAATTGATGTAAGCATCATAGTGCAGGAGATATGCTTCGATTGCCTGCTGGTCGCCGTGAACCGCTCGCTTGATTAGGTCATAGGTTAATTCATGGCTCTGAGCGTTTGCGCTCATAGAAAGTTCTGATTGCCTTAAAGGCGCGCTGCCTCAGATTGTAGACAGTGCGGGTCGTCACCTCCATTCTGGCTGCAATTTCCCCATCCGTCCAAGCATACCAGAAGTCAAACAGTAAAACCTTCCGTTGCTTCTCCGGCAGGGAGCAGAGTGCTTTATATAAAGTTTCGCTATAGACCACGCAGGATAGCTCGTCCGCATAAAGCACAAAATGGTCGGACGGATACCTGTCGTCGTGGCTTAAGGTTTCAAGAAGATAGTCTACTGGCTCGTCAGAGTAATGCTTCTCCGCGTTGGCCTTTGCCCGTTTGAGATTTCTGCTGAAATTCCGGGCCACCGTCTTGGTGAAGGAGTCCACCATGGCGACGATCCGTTCTTCATCAGAGGGAGACATCATGCCGCATCCCTCCTTTTTGCAGATTTGAGCTGGTTCTTTTTCGCCTCCTCACATAACCAGAACACATCTCAGGGGTGCAAACCGGAAAGTTTTTGAAAAATATTTTGAGAAAAATTTTTGAATGGGTGAGTCTATCTAAATGCTGGTTAGGAGCTGCACATATAATTTTCCTCCTCATACAAAATGGGCCAATCCGCATAAGGCAGACTGGCCCATTTTGGCAAGTAGTAGTCTTGCCTTGAAAAATAATTTATGAAGATTTCCCGCTTTGCTCTATATGTAGTTCGCCTTTTTTCAGCCGGAACACCACATCCGCCTGTTTTGCCAGCTCGTTTGAGTGGGTGACTACTACCACGCATTTATTCATCTGATGTGCGCTTTCTTTCAGGATTTCTGTAATATCCTGAGCGGTTTCTTCGTCCAGATTGCCAGTAGGCTCGTCCGCCAAAATCACTGGAGCCTCGCTGGCCAGTGCCCGCGCAATGGCTACACGTTGCTGCTGACCGCCGGAAAGCTTCAACACGTTTCGTCTTGTTTCTTCCTTCGTCAACCCCAGCCGTTCCAGAAACGGAAATGCTGGTTTTTTGGAAATCAGCCGGACATTCTCCTGCGGAGTCATATAATCAATCAGGTTGTAGCTCTGAAAGATAAACGAAACATTCTTTTTCCGGTGTCCTGCTAATCCGGTCTGTGCAACATCCTTCCCTTCAAACAGGATAGCCCCGCTTGTGGGACTGTCCAGACCGCCCAACAGGGAAAGGAGCGTTGTCTTGCCACAGCCGGAGGGGCCGAGAATGGCATATATCTTTCCAGCCTCCATCCGCGCGTCAATTCCTCTGAGTACCTTTTTCTTTTTATCATAAGAATAGGTCAAGTTTTGTAATTCCAAAGTTCCCATATAGCTACCTCCTATTCACCTTCCGGTACAAATTCATAGTTGAAGTCATAGTCCTTTACTTTATCCGGCACCTCATAATCTATCATGGGCGCACCAGACTGCTCCTGCGTTTCGTCCCCTTTGTTCTCCTTCGGGGTACACCCAGTGAACAACAGTACCAGAAGAAAGAATATAGGAAACAATTTCCATACTTTTTTCATATCGTTACCGCCTTTCTCAGCTCATTTTTGATAAAATCTCTCGCGGTTTCAGCCGCATGACGGAAATCGAGGAAATTCCAGCGGATACCGTTACAATTCCGATCCCAAGCAGGAATAGGAGCCCCATTTCCTCAAACTGTACGCGAACCTGCAATTTAGGGGGTTCTATTTTCTGATCTTCTGCGTCTGTTCCGGCTTCGCCACGGCTTCCGGCAGATAAGCCGTTCTCCTGCTGCACCTCTGTTACCGCCTGCCCGGATTGCAGGACGTTTCCCATCTGGCCTGCAATGGCGCTGGCAGAGAAATAAGAAAGGGAAAACGCCAGCACTGCTATGAGTAAAACCTCGGCAATATACTGTCCTAAAATCGACAGCTTGCTGATCCCAACAGAGAGCAGCACGCCGGTTTCGTGGATTCGGGTTCTGGCCCACATGGTAAGAATGAGCGAAAGGATGGCAATGCTTACAATCAGCGCGACAATCAAAATAGTGGCTACCAGCTCCGATAATTGTTCTAAGGAGGACGCGGCGTTCTCATAGTCCTCGTTGTCAAGCAGAAAAGAGAATCCCTTCCAGTCCACACCGGAGATACCCTTTACTTTAGAAATAATTTCCTCCATGTTCTGCGGATCGTCTACTGATACGGTCAGCTCATTAAATCCTTGGATTGCAGGGCCGTTTTCATAAGCCACTAAAGTGGCGAGATCAGTGATAATGAGATTTTGTATTTTATCGTAGGTTGTTACCTGATCGTTGATACCTTCGATTTCTTTTGGAGAAAACAGGCCCACAATTTCAATCTCCACGCCTTTGTCCGTTTGGATTTTATCGCCAATTTTCAGGCCGTTTTTTTCAGCCAGATCCTTGCTGATAAGCCCCTTGTTTTTGTCGTCCGGCAGGATATGCCGCCCTTCTGTCAGCGTAAGCTGCCCGGAAGTAAAACGAGTAAGCTCCTCGCTTTTCCATGCGCTTAAAATTTTTGAGGATGCGCGAAATTCTTCCTCAATGGGGATATTGCCGGTAAACAGTTCCAGAGAGGGGAACGCCGCCAGCCCCTCCACGGTTGCGCTGCATTCCTTGATCCCCTCAATTTCCCGGATTTGCTCTACCAGCTCCGGGCGGATTTGCTGAGTGGAATATATCAGCCTTCCGCCATCCACGCTTTCCACCTTCAAATAGGGGTTGTTTTCCGTGTAGTCAAAGCCAATGAGAAAACTCCCGCCAAGACTTTGCCGCAGCTCCTGCTGGGCAGCTTTAGAAGCGTTCCCCAGCGCCAGGGCGGTCAGTACAAAGGTTGCCATCACCAGCAAGATGACAAAAAGAAGGATACTCTTGCCCCTCTTGCGGACGATGTACAGCCACGCTCGATTCATAAAGTTCATAGAATGACCTCCGTTTCATATGGGATAAGTGTTGCAACGCTGACAGCATAGCACCCCAATATGGAACCAGTATGAAACGGATAAAAAGCAATCGCTTTATGAGAGATAAAGGGTAAAGCACATTCCCGGCGGGTTTTTGGTCGCCTCAAATTGATAGGGCAGCCCAAGGGCCTTTGAAAGCGTATCTACAATATATAACCCCAGCCCATTCCCTCCATCTTTTCTGCCTCTGGCAAAATCCGGGCGGTAGAACGGCTCAAATATATGGGCCAGCTTATCCGGCGGGATGGGCATACACTCGTTTTCTATTTTTATCTGCTGGGCGTTCAATATAACGGTGATCTTGCATCCCGGCTTTGTGTAAGCAACCGCGTTGGAGAGCAGATTGGACAGGATTTTTTCAAGGCTTTTCTTCGACGTATGGACAGGGCACTTTCCCTGTATGCTGAAAGTAAAGTCGATTTCTTTTGCCTTCGCAATCAACTGATAAGGCTCGCAGATCGCCGGAAGGCGCTCCGACAGGTCAAAGGTTTGGGCGTCCTGTTTCTCCTGTGTAAAATCCAGCCGGGAGGTATCCAAAATTTCTTTAATCATAGAGGAGAGCTGCCCGGTAATCTCCTTACATTCCAACAGACAGCGATCCCGGTCTTTGTATTTTCCAATGCCTAAGATCATGTTTTCCAAAATCGCGTTAAGAGCAGTCACCGGTGTTTTCAGTTCATGGGAGGCGGCCCGCAGGAAATCAATTTTTGACCGTTCCGCCTCACGGACGTTTTGCTTTTCTTCTTCCAGCTTTTCAATGGTGGAAAGCAGGCTGGCATACAGCTTATTTACGCGGGCGGCCAATTCGCCAATCTCGTCCTTCGTATGCACCACGCAGGTTGCAGCCTTATCCAGTTTTTCCATCTTTTCCGTTGTTTCCGCAATCTGCTTGATTGGCCTCGTCATGGCTCTGGAAAACAACAGGGAACACCCGGCGGAAATGATGGCGCAGCAAAGCAGGGATACCGGCAGTGCTTTTCCGATAGCGGATTTTATCAAAATACCAGTATTCACATCACTCTCAATAATGGCCCCTTCCACAAAACGGTTGGTGCTTACGGTCATTTGCGGCGCAAGCACGTAGAGAAAGACATGGGCCATCACAGTGACAAATAGCATCACCCCAAAGGTGTATAAGAAGATTTTAGTAAAGAGCTTTAAGTTTCTCATGGGTGTTCCTCATACTTGTAGCCAACGCCTTTTACCGTTACAATCCGGTCAAGACTCAGCTTTTTCCGTAAATTTTTGATGTAGGTATCAATAGTTCGGTCGATGATGGGGTAATCATATCCCCACAACTCGTCCAAGATCTGCGACCGTGTAAGAACTAGACCTTTATGCTCTATCAGCAATTTCAGCAGGTCGATCTCCTTTGGTGTCAGGTCAATAGGGCCGCCCGGCCCGGAAGCGGTGTAGCCGCCAAAATCCACCGTAATATCGCCTATCTGGATTTGGCTCAGTTCCGGGCTTTTCCCACACCGCCGCAGCAGAGCCGTCACCCGTTTCCCCAGCAAAAGCATGGAAAAGGGTTTTGTGATATAGTCGTCCGCCTGTTCATCAAAGCTGGCCGCCTGAGTAGGCTCATCGTCAAGGGCGGTAAGCATTAAGACGGGGATGCCGCTCGTTTGACGCAGTTCTTTTAATACCTCCAAACCGGTTCGTTTCGGGAGCATAATGTCCAGAACCACTAAATCAATGGATTTTTCCCTTGCGATCTGCAAGCCCTGCTCTCCATCGAAGGCAGACAAGGTGGTATGTCCTGCGGAGCTCATGTATTCGCAGATTGCCTCGTTGGTGGCGGTATCGTCTTCCACAATCAATAAAACAGCCATTTTTACACCTCCTCGCTCCATCATACCAAAGCAATATGGAAAGAGTATGAAATGCTTTGTGTCAGATTGACAGTGTACTGGACTTTTATGAAAAAGCAAGCCTTTCATAATGAGCCAATCCGCACAAGGCAGACTGGATCATTTTGGCAGGTAATTGGCCCGCCTTGCCGTAAGTAAAAGTTCTTTTGTATTTTTACTACTTTATTCCCACTTGAAGAATTTCACCGCAATTCCACCGCAGATAATAATCAGAGCCACCATGACAATCAGAGGGAGCCAAGCAACTTCTATCGGTAAGCCCAGAGAAGCCGCTTTCAGCAATTTGATCCCCTGTGTCAGCGGTAGAATATCTGCAATCCTCTGCAATGCTGTCGGCATCACCTCGTATGGGAGAGTGGCCCCGGAGAAGATCAACATGGGAAAATACAAAACGCTGGCAACAATACTCGCGACCTTCATGTTCGGAGCGACTCCGCCCACCATCATTCCAATGCTGAATGTGGAAAGCATCACCAGAAAATAAGAGGCCAGAAAGATTCCCACGGAACCGGGAAACCGCACGCCGAAGAACAAACTTCCTACCAGATAGACCAATATCAAAGAAAGCAGCGAGTAAATGGCGTAAATAGAAACCTGTACTGTTAGCAGCAGGATGGGGCTGGTTGGCGTTACCTTATAGCGTTTCAGTATTTTCTTCTGCCGATAGTCGGAAATCACCAACGGGAGGCCCATAACGCCACCGGCGCAGATTGCAATCGTGGAAATTGCTCCAAAGGACTGCTCTAAAAAGGAATAACTTGCTCCCTCGAAAGCGGGCTGATTTCCATAAATGATACCGAGCAGTACCACCATCACGACCGGCAGGCAAAGTGCGAAGATCACCATGTCCATACCTCGAAAAGACAGCTTGATTTCTGTTTTCAGCATTGTAACATATTTATTCATCGTCCGTTTCCTCCTCTCCGGTAAACCACAAATAGGCTTCTTCCAAATTATCATATGGGCTTTGGTGAATTGCCTCCTGAACGGTTCCTGTGAAAATGAAATTTCCGTCCTTCAAAATGGCGATTGTATCGCACAGGACTTCCACCTCGTCCATAAAATGTGAGGAAAGAAAGATGGTCAGACCCTTTTGCTTCAGTGCGTCCAGACTTTTCCAAACACTCCTGCGTGCTTTCGTATCAAGGCCCGTTGTAAGCTCGTCCAGAAAGACGACCTTCGGATCAGGCAGGAGTGCTAAAACGATGAATAGCCTCTGTTTTTGCCCACCGGACAGTTCATTTACGAAAGCGCCTCGTTTTTCCCACAGACCAAATTGCCTCAAAAGCTCCTCGTAATTTGCAGCTTTCCGGTAAAGGCAGGCGGTTTCTTCGCACAGCTCCCAAACTTTAATTTTGTCCGAGTAGCTGGCTTCCTGAAATTGCACGCCAACCTGCTCAAAGAGCTGTTTTCGATCTTTTCGAGGGTCTAATCCTAAAATAGAAACAGATCCCGCATCTGCCTTCCGAGTGCCTAAGATACACTCTATCGTGGTAGTTTTGCCCGCGCCATTCGCTCCGAGCAGGCCAAACACCTGACCTGTTCCAATCGAAAGATCAATGTTACTGATTACTTTGTTTCCGGCGTAAGATTTACTCAAACCGGATACTTTGATGGTTTCATCCATGCCTTTATACCTCCTATTTTGATGTATAAAGGTTAGCATGGTTCGGTGGTATGGTGGGTCAATGTAGGCTTTTATTTTGTCATTTTCTGTATTTTTTCAATTTGTCCGGCCACATAAACCGCATTTTTCCGGGCCTCAGCCAGAGAGGTAAGCAGCTTGTCGCACGCTTTAATAATATCGTCATCCTCATTCGGCGTATCAATGACTGTACGGATATTTGCGGCGGGATCGTCGTTGATTGCCCGCAGCATCCGTAGAATGGCTGCCAGCGAGTAATTCGCGCAGCGAAGGGAACGGATGATCTTCAAGCGTTGTATATCCTTCTCAGAATAGACACGATAACCGTTCTCTCTGCGCTTGATTGTGAACAGGCCATTCAATTCCCAGTTCCGTAGCGTGTCTATGGTAACACCGAGAAAATCCGCAGCTTCTTTTCGCGTGAAGTAAATACCTGTATGTTCTTTTCCATCCAATCCGGCAAGTATTTTCCGGGTAATCTGAATTGCTTCCTCAGCATTTTTTCGTTCCTGATCCACTTGCTGGATATAGCGGCGGGTCAATGCGGCAGCTTCTTCATAATTTCCGGCAGCAGAAACCTTTATGATATTCACCGCTTGCTTTCTGAGACCATTTTGAAGTACCTCCACCCGAAGGGCTGCACGCGCCAGCTTAAATTGCTCTATATGAAGGTCGGTAAACACTCTGTATCCATTTGGTGAGCGATCCGGCTTAGGGATAAGAGAGCATTTTTCATAGAGCCGGACGGTATTTACATGGATGCCAATCCGTCTGGCGATGTCGATGGTTTTGTACTGCTTCATCCTATACACCTCCCATTCTGTTATACCACACTTTATAAGTCTGGTGTTTAAGTGTAGGGTTGACAGTGTAGCGGATTTTAAAGGAAAAGGCAAGCCTTTTGTAATGGGTCAATCCATTCTATTGCTACAGGTGGCAAGCCCGCTTTGCTTTCAGTAATATTTCTATTTTTTCTTAGTCAATGCAGTCTGCTTAAGTACACTTAATCTATTAGGTTTTCAATTTTTAAGAAAAACTCTTTCGTTGCAAGACTTATGATTGAAATTGCGTTTATTTGATTTACTATTGCATTTCCCCTAACAATATTATCGCCTTTTTGCATTTGTGGTACACATGCTTGAACCGTTGGAGTTTCAAACGCCCCCAAGATAGACTGTATAATAAGTGTTATACAAATTATTATGAGGTTGTTAGCGCGGTCAATCATCATAGCAGATATGAGGATTATTATTCCAGTTGTAAAACCAATTATCGTCAACTTTAGATTCCATATATCCTCCGATAAATTTTCCCTATACGGGTTTTATCATATGCTGCTCGTATAGGGTTTCAAAAGTATTGACGGCTCCGCCATGCTCAACGATCTTACCATCTATTACTTTATCAATATCAACACCTGTGAAAGATAGTCTTTTGTGTGTCGGCTTTATCCCAATCCATTCTCCCTCATGGGTTCCTTCCATGACAAATTCAGAAATAATGTAATCTCCATCTTCGTACTGCCGCAGTATCCGCATGGTATAGTCTGGATATGTTTGCTTTACGGCTACAAGGTGTTCTTTCATACCTTCCAGCCCTAAAGGAATTTTTCTATCCCCGCTGATAAGGACGCAATCCTCTGAAACATACTTGTAAAGTTCCTCAAGCAAATTGCTTGAAACAATCACTTCATAGAAATGTTTTACAATTTCTTTTTTATTCATTTTAAGCCTCCCATATTGATATCGTTCTGTGCTAACTCAATCACATCTGAAATGTCACAATTCAGGGCCTCACAAATACGGAGCAGCGTTTTCATGCTGATATGCTCGCCCTTTCCCATATTGGCAATCATATTTGTAGTCAGACCGGCGGCAAGCCGCAAGTCCTCTTTTCTCATACCACGCTCTTTTAAGGTGTTCCATAGTGGCTGATAGCTAATGTGCATAGGCGTCCCGCCCCTCTTTCCATCGTCAAGTGTTCTGCACCCATTATAGCAGAAATCTTGTGTTTTCACAATATTCCTTGACCGCACCGCCGGTTCCGTCTGGATTGTGCTTTTCCTTTCTTAATTTTGTTACATCTACTTCGCCATAAACTGCTTCATGCCCTGGCTTTTGGAGCCGGGATTATCGCTGCCGTACCCCTCCAGGAGATTGACAACGCCCCACACGCCCAGGCCAGCGCCGAGAGCCACAACAAGGGTCTGCAAAGTATCAATAGCGGAAGAAAAGAACTGCATATAGCCTCCATTTCTCCGGGGGTTTCCCCGGCCATGAAAAAAGCCGCCCATACAGGCGGCAGGTTACGACCTCTGGACACTTTGTCCAGAAGTGCTTTATACATAGGCATCCGGATCGTCCACATCGTCGTATGAAAAATTCCTCATAACGTACCCCGTCCACACCAATCCGCTTCAAAAGGGCCTGTACTTCTTCGGTAGTTGTGGGGAATTTCAGCGTTTCGCCAACCAGCTCACCCTCGTTGTACTTTCCCAGGTTGGTGATGTAGGCTTCAAACAGGGACGCCATCAGCACCGCCCCTGGCCCTTGACGGTCAGGATGCCCTCAAGGGTAGTCGCGGTGATCCCCAGGCGCTGGGCCACGGCAATATCATTTTTCATGGCCTCGGTCACGGAATGGCCGCATACCACCAGCACACGGGAGCGCCGGAGCAGATCGCGGCCCATGTCGATGCCGTTCTTGTGCTCCTCCGGCACCGCGTCATTGAGGAACAGCGGCAGATAGAGCATGGGGCAGATGGGGGAATAGCCCGCATCGTAGACCACACGGCAGTAATGCGCCGCCTGCTCCATATCCACCGCAGGATCACCGCGCCACGCAGCGGTGATATAAGCAAGGGATCGTTTCATTGTCAACACCTCCGATATTTATATAGGTAGTTCAACCCTATCCCCCCGCCCTTTCCCATTCATGGGAAAGGGGGCGGCTCTGGAGGATATACCCCCGCCACCTTGCCGGAAATAGCACAGCCGGGCCAGGCCGTCAAGGGCAAGCCGCCGCAAACGGCGGGCGTTCCGCCCCTTGACGGCCCGTTTCCGGCTGCGCTGCAAAATATCCGGCGACGGGGGATATATCACCACAGAGCCCATCCCCGGCGCGGGGCGTTCACCTCTGGACAAAGTGTCCAGAAGCGGGGCCGGGTTACTTCTCCAAGTCCTTTTTCCTGTCCGGCTGCGCCAGTTCGGGCGGCTGTTTCTCTTTCCACTCGTCCAGCAGCGCCATGATCTGCTCTTTCATTTTGGCAGGAGTGACCTCCTTGCCGAAATACTTAGACAGTTCAGCAGTCGAAATAATCACACCGCGATCCTCCTTTTTTTCTTCACTCAAAATGCCGTCGATCACATCGCCGTTGAGCTTGCCCTCCTTGTCCAGTTCGTGGAGCCGCTTCGCCTGGGCCACCGAGGGGGAGGACTGCTCCCCATCAATGGAAACGGCAATCAGCCGCTGGTTTTCCGGCCTGATATACGAGATCTCCACCGCAGGCATAAAGCCCATCTGCTTTGTGTCCACCTTGTCCAGAAGCTCCGGCACCAGGGAGTTGAGCCGGATATACCGCATGACCTTTTTATAGTTCATGTCGTGTTCCTTACCCACAATCTCCACCGAGAGCTTACCCAGGGCCTCCGCCTCTTTCTCATTTTTCGGGCGGGCCCCCTGGCGTTTGATAGCCTCCACCTCCAAATCCAGCAGTTTTGCCAGTTCGCTGGGGAGAGGATCGCCACGCTGCTTGTTGCTGTTCCGCATTTCCCGGACAGCTTCAAGATCGGTCATCTCGCGGACGATACAGGGCATTTCCTCCAGCCCGGCCCGTGTACCGCCATGATGGCGGCGGTGGCCCGCGATAATCTCATAGCCCTTGCCGTCTTTTTCCGGGCGGACGGTGGCGGGGGTCATAATGCCGTGTTCCTTGATCGTCCCCACCAGATCGTCCATCGCCTTATCGTCCTGCACCTTGTAGGGGTGCTCCCGGAATGTATGGAACGGATGAAGCTCCGCCATTTTCAGATAGACGATTTTTCCCTCTTCCACCGGGCGGGGCGGCACGTCAGGCGTGGGCGGCAGATTGATCTCCGGCGGCGGGACTGCCGCCTCCTTGACGGGAGCGGCCTTGCCCGGCTTTACCGCCTTAGCGGTTTTAGACACAGGCGCACCGCCGGAGCCCGTTTCCTTGCCCTTGTCAGCTTTCTTACCTCTGGACACTTTGTCCCGAACAGCGGGCGGGGCCTCCTCACGGGCCGCCTTGTCAACCTTAGACGGGCGGCCTGTGCGGGGCTCCGCCGCTTTCTCCTTTTTCCCCGCAGACACCGCAGCCTGCTCTTTCGGGGGACGGCCCCGGCGCTTTTTCGGCTGATCCGCCTCCGGCGCTTTCTTTTCCGGGGCGGTAGTAGAAGCCTCCTTGCCGCCCTTATCAGCGGCCTGGATGTCCGAGAGGTTGATCACCTTGCCGGACGGGGCGGGTGTATCTTCGCCCATGCCGGGAAGAACAGTCTGCTGTGTGTGCTTGTCGGCAGACGGCGGATCGGGCTCCACATGATCGGGGGCCGCTTTATCTTCACCAGAAACAGCAGGAGCATTATTTTCCTCCAGCGGTGGCAGATCACCCTGGCCGGGCGGGGATTGGGTTTCCGGGGGCTTATTTTCCTCCGGGCCCATGTTCACTTTTTCATCGGCCATTTGCTAACCTCCTTTTTGATGGAATGAAAAAAGGCCAGACCTCCCGGCCTGACCAGCAAAAATAACTCCCCCTTTCATTTTCAATTTGAAATCAGCATCACTCCTTTCCAAAACCAGGCCATAAAAAAACGTCGCTTTTCACAAAGAAACAGCGACGTTTTAGTGTAGGTTGGCTCGGTTTTTGTAGTGATTTATGATTATGCCTTTGTAAAGAAACCTAAATCTAAGACTATTAAGAAACGATATTTTTTTCTTCGGCTCTTGCAATAATATTTTTTTTGAACGCATTAACATATTTTTTCTGCAATGCTCCAAACTTGTTGAGCAATGCAGTACTGTCAATACCATGTTCCAAAGCCGCGTGTTTCCAACTATCATTAGTCATTAAATCAAAATGGTTACAACTATATAATAGCCCTATTATTTCAAGGTAGCAGTTTAGTTCTTTATTCACCATATACAAACCTCCCATTTGTAACGTCAGAGTTTATAAAATTAGACAGACTTCAAACAAAGTAGACAATTATATTATATTCGTTTTTGAATGATTAGGCAAGTAGAAATAGTTATGTGTGTGTTGCGGCATGGCTATCGAGGCACACGCGAGGTTAACGATATAGCAATATCTACCATCAGGCAGCCAAACCACCAGTGCTGACACTTTTGTATTGAAAAAATTTCTTCGAAAAGCCTTGCTTTTCCACCCGTGGTGTGTAAGCTGTGACTCACACAAGGCACAGGCCCAAGCAAAAAAGAAAGGTGGAAATGATAATGAAAACAGGTAAAATCACAGCGAAACTTAGGGACGCGGTTCCGGTTTGCCTTATGGTAAACGGCGAGGAAGTCAAGCGGTACAAGAACATCGAGCTGCCGGATGAGCTGAAAGAGGTGGAAATGACCGACTTCCACTTCAACGTACACATGGATGGGAAGATCACCTTTGAAATCCACTATGAGGAAGGCGCACTGCCGGAGGTATTCCCGGAGGCTCGTACCAGAGTAAGCCGGGCGGCGAAGGGCGCAGCCAAAGCCGCCGCACAGGAAAGCACAGAGGTTATGGCCGTGGGGGCTGCCGAGCCGGAAACAGAGGCTGCGCCGGAAGAAAGGCCGCAAACCGACGAAATCCCGGCGGAAGATCCCGGTGAGCCTGCTACGGTGGGAAATGAGCCGGAAGGCATTGAGGCTGCCTATAATGTGACCGGTGTACGCCGTAAGGAGCTGGTGGCAGCAGTAGGCGACTTCATTGGCACAAAGCCGGAATATCTGAGAGCGCCGACATACGCTTTTGCAGTAGGAAGCTATAACATTGACAAAGAAGGAACCTTGACCGGCCCGGAAAATCCGGCTCTGATCGAAAGCCTGAAAGAACAAGGCTTCATTGCCGCAGAGTGAAACGAGAAGGCCCCGCTTCGGCGGGGCTTTTCCTGTCCTCAGTGAAAAAAGATATGTTTTAAGACCTTTAGAGCTTGCTTTTTGACCGGTGGTGTGTAAGCTGTCACTCACAGAAATAAAACATATCTTTAAGGAGGACGCAACCATGCTGCAAATATCTGAAATCGTGAGAAAAACCGAGGAAATGTTTGACCTGTTCAACGAGCATTTTTACGAGGGCGAGCTGAACCGCCCGGCCATCACTGTATCACCGGACGGAGGGCGCGGGGCGTATGGCTGGTGCAGTATCAACGAGATATGGAACGCCAGCGGTGCAAAGTATAGGGAAATCAATCTCTGCGCCGAGTACCTTGACCGGCCCATCTTCGAGCTGGCAGCCACGCTTCTACATGAGATGGCGCACCTCTACAATCTGGTTCATGGCATCCAAGACGTAAGCAACAACGGCTACTACCACAACCAGAAATTTAAGGCCACCGCTGAGGCCCACGGCCTGCATATCGAGAAGCACGCCAAGTATGGCTGGACAGTAACGACGCTGGCCCCGGAGGCGGAGGCGTGGATCAGAGAAACCTTAGGAGAGGATAAAATCAACGCCAGCCGCTTGCCGGTGGAAGGCACCACCAAGGGCGGGAGTAAGAAATCTATTAACCGCAGTATCAAATATGTCTGCCCCTGCTGCGGCACCATTATCCGGGCAACGCGGGAGGTCAATGTAATCTGCGGGGACTGCGGAGAGGCTTTCGAGCGAGAATAAGAAAAAAGCGGGAGCCGCGAGGTTCCCGCTAAATTGTTCTCATTGAAAGAGGTGGCACTGTCCGGGAGCGGATACTTTTTAGCGTTTCCTCGTTTCTGGCATATACGGGCCGAACAAGGGTGTGCAAAAATGAGCCGCTATGGGACTAAATGCTCGCCATAATGGGAAACAAGCTGATGGTAGCCTAATCCGCCAAGTCCCCGGAAAACAGAAAAGGCCCGGAAAGCCCATAATATCAGGCTTTCCGGGCATAGATACAAAAACAGCCCTCCGATTTGGAAGGCTGTTTTTGTATTAAAGATTGTTCCTTAATATGTTATCAAATCAATGACGAAAAAATCCATGCGCTGTATCGCATTGGCGATGGCGAATGGGAACATTGTTGAGAATACATTACCAGATGATATGGTATTTCTAGGAATTATTGGCGTCGTTGATCCAGTAAGAAAAGAAGTTCCACAGGCTGTACAGATTGCGCATGAAGCAGGTATTCAAGTTATTGAAATTACTGGTGATTGCCATGAGACTGCAGTAGCAGTAGCGACAGAAGCTTGTATTTATAAAGAAGGGGATCTTACTCTTACAAATGCACAGTTCGAGGCAATGTCTGATGATGAAATTAAGAAGATTATTCCAACTCTTAGAGTTATTTCCAGATGCTCTCCTAATACAAAACTTAGACTTGTAAGTCTTGCACAGGAGCTTGGTAGATCTGTTGGAATGACGGGAGATGGGACAAATGATTCTCCTGCTTTAAAGAAAGCGGATGTAGGCTTTGGCATGGAAGCTGGAACAGATGTTGCAAAAGAAGCATCCGATATTATTCTAACAGACAATAACTTCGCAAGTATTATTAGAGGCGTGGAACTTGGTAGAACATTTATGCACGATATCATGATGTTTTTGGAGTTTCAGTTGCCAATCAACTTTTCACTTCTGGTTTTAAGTATTCTATTTCCTATTTTATCTGGCGGAGCATTACTAGCTTCCGTTCAGATTCTGATTATCAATATTATCATGGATTCACTTAATTCATTGTCATTTGGCGGGGAACCTCCGAAAGCTGAATATATGACAGAGAATCCAATTAAGAAGGGTTCTGGATTGTTTATTCGAGGTGCAAAGAAACGAATTACTATTAGCACAGTAACATTTATTGTACTATATGGAATTCTTATGTTTTCACCAGTATCAAAATTATTTACAACAGATGTCGAAGCTATGACTGCAAGATTTGCAATGCTTTGCATCATGTCTGTATGCAATGGATTTGGTATTCGTACAGAACATATTAATTTGCTCAATGGACTGAAAAACAATAAAACATTTGTATATATTGCAGCAGGTATTGTACTTGGAACTATTGCTTTATGTAATGCACTCGGCGGACTTATCCAGGCAACAGCAATGAATATGAGTCAGTGGATCGCAATCATTGGACTATCACTCACTGTAATCGTGGTTGATGTTATTCGAAAATTATTTATCAAAGGAGAGAATAAAAATCATGGGACTATTTGACAAACTTTTTGGAAAAAAGACTTCAACAACAAATACTATGGCGGATAATACATCCGCTGTGGTACATGAAGAAAATGCAGCGCAGCCAGTTGTAATTGACATGTCTAAGTCAGCAGAAAATCTAAATAATGTGCTAATTAATATGTCGAAATCAAGCAAAATTGATATGACTAAGCATCAAGCAAGGGTTGCGCTCGCTATGGATTACTCTGGAAGTATGGGTAATCTTTTTAGAAACGGATCTGTACAAGATGTAATTACAAGACTTTTGCCAATCGCTCTTAAATTTGATGATGATGGTAAGTTAGAATCTTGGCTATTTTCAAATGATTTTGATTCTCTGAAACCAGTGACAATTGATAATTATAAGAACTATGTTCGAAAAATTATGATGAATTCTCGTATGAGCATGGGTGGAACTAATTACGCTCCAGTCTTGAAAGATATTGTTTCCTATTATAAGGACATTGAGCCAAGTACAATTCCAGCATTTATCATTTTTATTACAGATGGTGAAAATTGGGATACAGACGAAACAAATAAAATTGTGAAAGAGCTTTCTAATTACAATATGTTTGTACAGTTTGTTGGAATTGGCAATGAAAGCTTTAGTTATCTAAAATCTCTAGATAATATGAAGAGTAGAAAATGCGATAATACCGGATTTACTGCAGTAGAAAACATGAACAAAATGACAGATGAAGAATTGTATACAGAACTTCTAAGACAATATAAAGATTGGTTAAATAATAAATAATAGTAAAAAAAGGAGAATACATAATTATGGCAAACGTAATTAATATGAGCAAAAATCAGAAAATTAGTATGACAAAAGAAGATGGAACTGCAATCAAAAACTTTTTCATTGGTGTGAATTGGGATCAGAATCGTTATGCAGGTGAATCAGATATTGATTTTGATATTAACGGATTTCTTACAAATTCAGATCGAAAAGTAGCTTATCCAAAAGATATTGTAAACTATAATACATATGGTGATGGTAGTGGATATCCGTGGGTAGAATATTCTGGAGACAATCTTACGGGTGACGATTCTCAGGGAATTACTTTTGATGGACATCATTATGATGAATATTTTATTGTTCATGCAGATACATTTCCGTCAGACAGAACAGACTTCACAATTTGCCTTACTATTTTCAGAGCTGTACAGAGACTACAGAATTTTGGAATGGTTAATAATGCAACTATGATGATCTGTGATTATGACAATCCGACAACAAAGTGGGAATATGATCTTTCTGAAAATGAGAATTTTGAAAAGCTCAATGCCGTTGAGATGGGTAGACTTTATAAATACGGTGATGGATTCAAATTCCAGGCTCTTGGATCAGGATATATGGGAGGCATGACAGAGCTATTTAAAAACTTTGGACTTGATATTGACGAAGGTAGGGATTAACTATGACAGTATTGATTATCGTAATTCTTGTAGTCGCGGTTATTGTGTTTTTTACAACAACTAAAACAGGCAAGAGACTAAAAATGAGAGCATCTGGGACTGTCGACGAGATGATTAGCAATGATGCATCTACTCCAGGTGGAGTAAAAGCTCACTATAATTCTATTATTTCTAAGAAAGAAGATATGTATAGGACAGCATATGCTTTATACGCTCAAGTTGAAGGGCAAATTCAAGATTATGAAACACAATTAAGACAATTACAAAAAGAGAATATGCAGATGGATCTTAGTGTTGCTTCTTGCATTAATCGAAATGATGATGCTGACGCTAAAGTATATCTCGCTAAACAGCAAGAAATCGCAGATAAAATTGAGACGATCAAAACCGCTCTAAAAGAATTAAAAGAGAATAGAGATATGCAAAAAGAAAATCTGACAGAATTAGAAGAGCAAATCAAATCTCTAAAAGTAGAAAAAGATAAGAATGTATTCACACTTGAAACTGCAGAGACTGTTAAATCTCTACAATCTGTTCCAGGTACATCGAGCATGGAAGAAGATAGAATGCTTGAAAAGGTTCGTGAGGGCGTTAAAAAGGTTAAAGAGCAAGCTGACGGCACAAGAATTGCTTATGAGAATTCCACTGACGTCCAGATGAAACGTTTGGATAAAAAGATGAAAGACGAAGAACTTCAGAAGAAATTAGATGCGCTGAAAGCAGCTCAGAAAAAATAATATATTTTACTTCGTGCGGTGTAATAGCTGCACGGAGTACTAAGTGAAATAACACTATACAGCAAGAGAGAATATGGAGGTGTAATGATGCGAAATCTAGATATATTGAGAGTTATGCCAGTTGAGGATTTAGCTGAATTTCTGGTTCGTTTAGATATCAAATCAACAGCTAATATTTTGGATGAAAATTTATGTTTGGCTGGAAATTTCGTTTGGCAATCACCGTCTAGAAAACATTTTAAGCATAGAGATGAGGCAATTGAAGATTGTATCCAGTGGCTAAATGAAGAGATTGGAGAATAAAACAATGGATAAAAATATTAATGAGATCCTTTGTCAAATCGTTAATAAAGAAGATCAAACGCCTTATATTGTTAAAAATGTTGAGGACGGATTGAAAAAGCGTGATGAAGAAATTGCTCGATTAAGAGAAGAGAATAAAAGACTAAGGGAAGAAGCTTATAAAGATTCTGAACTGCAGATGATGAAAAGTAAATGCGAAGCAATGCAGGAAGAATTAAATCGAGGGTTCACAATTTCAGAGGATGAAGAATCAATGATTAATATATGGGTGATGAACCATATGAGAAACAAGCATCAGACAGTTGGATATTCTAACGGTCAATTCAAGTATGAATTTCAAGAATTTGCAGAAGTTGAATTTGGAACAATTATTTGTACAAAGTGTGGTGAAAGGTTTAATTTTCGACAGTATTAGAAGGAGAATGTACATATGAATGAATATTGGTTAATGTTATTTTTAACGTTAGTATTAGAAATTGTTGCGATTGCAGTTGTGTCTGTATTTGGAATGACATTTATCGCAAAATCCTATGATAAAATTATTGCTTATGTTGAAAAACGATGGGGAGAGGATGTAAGTTTTGGAGTATCATGCGGAATCATTTTGACTTTCTTGTTTATCACGTTAGCTGTGATTTTTTGTTAGAGAATAAATAATTGTCCAAGCATGAAAGATATAAAACTTATCATGTATCGCAATACAAGCCTCCACTTGTAATAAACTGATCACTTAAGCGATGGGTTTGGATCAGCATCCTCGTTAGGAGATGTCTTAAACGGATGAAGTAACTATCGCACACATGCTGGCGTGGCGGAATTGGCATACGCACTGGCTTCAAATACCAGGATCACAGATATGTGGGTTCGAGTCCCACCGTCAGTATTTAGCACCATGAAGTATGCAACTTTGTTTAGTTAGAAGTAAAAGAATATCGCAACACAAAAATCGTATGTTTTGTGCAACTAAATGTAGCGAAAAGGTATTATGAAAGACTAATCCATTGGAGGTCGTGCATGGCTTCGCTTTATGGTGCAACCAGGAGCTTTAGCTCAGTTGGGAGAGCATCCAGCTCATAACTGGACGGTCGCATGTTCAAGTCATGCAAGCTCCATTTTCTTTTCTAAAAGAATATAATGAACGATTGTGTCATTTGACTTGATGAAAAACGATGATTTCAGAATGGAAGGAGAAGAAAAGATGTATAAAGAATTAAACAAAGATGAAAATTTTTCAAAGCCTTACTCTACATGGATAATTGCATATTGTCTCGATACAAATTCTTTTTTTGTAACAAATCAGAGATATTTCTTTTGGGAATATGAGAATGAGTTTTCATGTGAGAACGATGCAATAAGTTATTTTAAAACTCATTTAGATGAATTCTTGGAAATAAGAAATGGGATTTTGAGTTCAACTGGTGGTTGGAATACAAATAGTGATTTATATTTGGAGAACCTAAGAGAAAGTTTCAAAATATAATGAAAAGTTAATTTCATAAGTTTTGAAAAAAGGAGATAATTATGAGATTAGTAGATGCAGATTTGCTTTTGGAAAAATGGAATAATATGTCTAAAAAGGATAGAACAAGATTTGATCAAGTGATTTTGTGTCAACCTATAGTGGATGCGGTTGTTTTTTATGATGAAGATAATCGACCAGAATGTTGTAAGGCTCACGACAAATATTTTTCCACCTGCGATATATGTGAATATGGAGAATTAGAAGAAGAAATGGAGATGTAACAGTGGATTTTTATACGGGAATTGCGAACAGGGAATGGCATGACCTTGACGGTAAATGGAAGACAAGCCCGTTAATTAAAAAAATCGTTATTTGTGCAGAGAATAAGAAAGTAGCAAAAGAAAAATTAATACTTTCTATTAACAGCCTTAATAAAGAAATAAAAATGGCAGGTGAAAGATATGTATTAGACGAAAACTCAATCAAAAAAGCATATGGATTCATATCTATTACAAATACATTTTTAGAGGAATGAGAAAATAATCTCATGTGGAAGTACAAAAAAAATAAAACAGGTCGAACTGTGATTAGACACAAAATTCGACCTGATGAATAATAAAAGGAGAATAAATGAATACAAGACTAATGTAAATACATAGGCGGATATGAAGTTATGAACGTTTCATCAGATCTTTTAGAAATGATAAATCATGTTGTTTTGAAACCATATTGGTTAAGTGCTTTACTTTCTCGTCAGACAGCTTCGGGTTTTTACAAATCAGATACACTGTGACGATTTTGGTTATGTGGTAAAGTACTATACCAATGATTGCACATAAAATTATAACATTGTACAATCTAAATTCTACCCTCCTTCCTGTAAGATATTTTTCAAAACAGGAAAAGTATTTGCCCAGAACGGGCCAGAAATGTTTTCACTTATTCTTGTCGCACAACTTACAATTGTGCTCCCGCATGAGTTATTTTATAAACTCCAGGAATAGCCGTGCTGTTGAGTCAGTATGCGGTGGAACCTGGCTGCTATAACCTGCATTGGTATTATAGCAAAATTTCAAAATATTTCAAGAGTCAAAGGAGAATAAAGGAATGAACGAACAATTTTTATTAATCGTAGAAAGCTTAGAAAAGTATAAGGATCTTTTAGAGAGTAAGAATGATGAAGTTTGCGATGGAATGACTGATGGTGAAAAGAGAGCATATCAGTTAGGAATTACAAATATGTATGAGATGCTGCGACAGATAATTGAACATGATCATAACGAAGGTAATTATAATGTATTTGTTCCTGAGATTAAGGAAGAAGAATCTGGCGAATATGATTTAGAGGATTTTGTTAAATGGGATTCTAAGAGCAGAGAGTAAATAAGTATGCAGAAGTAACTTATAATAGAGACAAAGATGAAATATATGTGGATATCTATCAGAAAATCAGCAATACAAAAATCACATCTGATGAATTCAATTTTGAAGCATAATAAAGAATAAGATGGAGAATATGTAAAAGATGAAGAAGAAATTTGTGTTATTTGGAATAACATCAATGCTATTATTTTCACTGACAGGATGTGTGAAAGGAACTACAACGGATCTTAGTGGAACGACTCCAAAAATCTATAATAATGATATTTATGAATTCGTTGATCCTGATACTGGGGTTCATTATTGGGTTTATTCACATCAGGAAGGATATTCTGGAATGGGTGGTATGACTCCAAGATTAAATTCTGATGGAAGTGTTATGGTTAATAAATAAATTATTAGATTGTAGAGAATATATAGAAGGAGATGATATACATAGAAGTAATTGAAACAAATCTAATTATTGATGAAAATAATATGATTCGAGATCATCAATCAAGAATAGTTGAAGCAGACAGTTGGAATGAATATTGTGAAGCACATAAGAATTATGATGGTAAAGCAGTTTTCTTCAAGTCAAAAGTTATAAAAGGTAACAGTATACAATCTAATTGTAAAATTTCGAATCTAAAATATGATGAAATACATTTGTCTTGTAACATAACAAAACTAAAAGATAATGGAGAAGAAATATTTACAGATAAAAGATTAGCATATCGAATAGCAAATCCGACTTAATCAAGTCAAAAAATCCAAAAAAAATAAATAATTCAATAGAGAATATAAAATTGGGTGGCTAACAGCATACCTTGGGTTTGTGCGCCCTGAATCACTGTTTACATAGTTAAACATAGATTTAATTCTGTGTTCCGTCCATGTATTGGGCGTTAAAATAGATTGTTTTATTTAACAATAATATAAATTTTAATTTTAGGAGGACAAAAATTTGGCTAAGACTAAAGAACCAAAAGCACTAAAAAAAGGAAAGGCATCTTTTAATTTAATCGGTAGAGTAAAACGTACTGATAAATCATTCAATCTGAACAATACATATGATTCTGGATGGACAGATAACAGCATGTATATCGGCGTTGATTGCGGTAATGGCAATGTAGTCTATTCAGAGATGAGAAGCGGATTTTTCCCTGACAATGAATCTACCATTAGAGCATACAGCAAAGATGATAAAGATGAAAATGGAAAGAGTAAATCTGTAGAGATTGCATGGGAAGATCGTCTTGATGAATCAATTCTCGATACTGTGGCGGACACATCTCTAATTACTGTTGGAGTTGAAAAAGATGTGCATGGTAAAACCGTTTATAAAAAATTTCTACAGGCGTATGACGCGGTAGAATACCTCGACGAATATCTAGAAGATAATGTTGTAGTAAATGTAAAAGGTAATCTTGGATATAGCGAATATGACGGAAACGTATCTGTAAAAAAAGATATCACTTCTATCGTTCTTTCTAAAGTAGAAGATGAAAACGATTTTAAAGCAACGTTTTCTCAGACAATTCTTATTGAGCCAAAATGTATTGGTAAAACACTGGAAGAAAAAGGAACAATTGAGCTAGATGCTTATGTTGTTGACTATGTTGGAAAACCAAAAGTTGACGGCAAAAAAGTGGAAGTTAAAAAGAATGTTGTATTTCCAAAAACATTTGAGATTGAAGTGAATGAAAATCCGGAAATCACTGCTAAAATGATTAAAAGATTTTTTGATCCAAAGAAAAAAGGACAAGTTAATGAAATTACTGTAGCAGGTAAGCTTGTAGAAGGTGGGTCTACAGTAACAATTACAAAAGACGACATCCCAGACGATATCAAAGAACTGATTGAAATGGGAGTTTATTCCGAAGACGAAGCAGTAAAGAAAATTGCTGTTGGTGGTGGTAATCGTGAAAGAAGAATGATTGTCGTTAAACCAGATATCGTTTATGTCGGACAAGGTGATGATAGAAAGCCATCTGTAGCATTTGAAGAAGGAAAATATGAGGAAGATGATCTTATCTTCTATGAACAAGCACTTTTAGCTGCAGGAGATGGTAGTGAGGATGCTGACTCTGACGCGGATTCTTCTGAAATGACGGATGAAGATGATGAACTGGTAAAAATGTTAGCAGATATGGCCTAAGTAAATAAAACGTCTTGCCAAATATTAAAATTGGCAAGACGGATAAAAAATAATATAAAATTGGAGGAAAATAAATGTCATTCAGAAAAGCAAGAGCGACCAAAATTGGAGGAAAATTTCTAAGTTACGGAGAATCTGGATCTGGAAAATCAACATTCCAGCTCACATTCCCGAAAGTAGCATGTATTGACTCAGAGACAGGTATTGCTCATTATGAGGGTAAAGATATTGAACTGAATAATGGCAAAACATATAATAATCTGGTTATGGTAGATAATACATCAGATCTTGATGAGTTAGAGAGCGATCTTGATGATTTTATCAACGGAGAATACGATGGACAGATCGAGACATTATCCATTGACTCCGAAACAAAATTTTATAACACCATGCAGATTGGTGCAACAGAAGTTGAGGAAAGAAGAGCACGAAAAAAAGGTGGCGATGTTGATGATGCCGGTATTAGTGTAAAACAGTGGGGTCGTATCAAGATTATCAACATGAAGCTACAGCAAGCTAAAATCGACCTTTCTTCCAAAGGTACTCATGTTGTATCTGTGGCTCAGGAAATTGAACTCAAAGATGATGATGGAAAAAAAGTAATTGGATATAAACCAGATATGCATAAATCTGTAAAATTCGATTACGATACAATCCTTAGACATTATACTAAGAAAGAAAAAGATGGTAGCGTGTCATTCTGGGCAGAAGTTATTAAAGACAGAACTAACGTGACAAAAGTAGGTCAGCAGATCGAAAACCCATGCTTCGATATTTGGAAAGACTATTATGATTCTATGAATGGTCTGGAGACAAATACCACATCTTATAAGAACGATCTTAAAACTTCTACAGAGTCTATGATTGATCAGGCAGACAAATCTGAAGCTCTCGCAGCGGAATTCAAAGATATTCTCAAAACATTCAAAGACAAAGATACATTACTCAAGGCTCTTTGCTTTCGTATTTTTACTTGACGTAGAATTAACATCATTATTGATCAATGCAGTAACCTTCTTCGATATTGAACCAGATACTTTCCCACCCAATGATTCAATATTCTCTTTAAGCGCATCTCGATTTTCGAAATGTTTCAAACTACCGGTAACAACAAATGTTTGTCCCGTCAAATCTTTTCCGCTACTTGTTTTGAGAGATACTTTCTTTGGCGTTTCGAATGTAAATTCTTTACCAAGTTCCCACACGTTACTACATTCTCTATTGAAATATTCATCAAGTGAATCAGTAATAGAATCTCCAATTCCAGGAATAGATGAAAAGAATTTCGCGCCTGTACGTGTCATATCACGCATAAAATTTTCGAACTGATAAGCTTCAGCTTTTGCAATAGCTTTGCTTGCTGTTTTACCAACAAGAGGAATAGAAAGCGCATAAATAAAACGATCAAACGTTGTATTTCTACTTTTTTCAATTGAATTAAATAGTTTGGAAACTGATTTCGAACCGAAACCATCAAGCGTTTTCATTTGTTTTTCGTACTTAGTGAGATAATAGATGTCTTGGATAGATTTTAACCATCCTAAAGAAATGAATTTTTGAATTGTTGCTTCAGATAAACCATCAATGTTTAGAGCATTTCTACTAACTGCATGAGTTAGTTTGCCAAGTAATTTGCCCTTACATTCAGGGTTTGTACACCATAGAACTTCTGAATCGTTTTCTTTAATTATTTTAGTTGGTTCGCCGCATACTGGACATTTATCAGGAATATCAAATTTACCACTCTTATCAATACTGTCGTGTACTTTTGGAATAACCATATTAGAACGATATACTCTAATACGATCTCCGATTCCAAGCATCATATCTTTAATATATGTAATATTATGAAGTGTTGCCCTGGTTGTAATTGCTCCATTCATATCTACAGGATCAAAAATTGCTACAGGATTAATCAGGCCTGTTTTGGAAGTATTCCATTCAATACCTCTTAATACTGTTTCAAATAGCTCGTCTTCGTACTTATAGGCCATAGAATGTCGAAAGAATTTGTCTGTTCTTCCCATTTCCTCTGCAGTGTTATAATCATCGACTGCCATAACTGCTCCATCATATGGAATATTGTGTTCATCTGCCATTGTACGAAGTTGTTCGAGCTGTTTTGATAGATTATTTTCGGTATTATTTGAATATGTAATCATCGGAACCACTTCAAAACCATTTCGTTCAGCTTCTTTTAAGTCCAAAGATACTGATTTATGATAAAATCCTTTAATAACACGCCATGCAATAAATCTCATATTACGTTTAGACGCTTCATAACTATCTAGTAACTGTAATGATCCAGAAACTAAATTCCTTGGATGTTTATATTTTTTATCTGCAGGAAGATCTTCATTAATTTGTCGAAATGTTTCCCATCCAATGATAGTTTCACCATCAATAATCAATTCATCTTTGTATGGGATCGTTTGTGGAATGTTTCGAATTGTTAGTGCATTCTCTAATACAGAGATACCATTTTCACCGTCACCTCTGGTTTCTGCTGCAATTAATTTACCGTTTTTATAGTATAATGATAAAGTTAAGCCATCACATTTGACAGACAGAAAACAATTTTTATTTCCCGCAAATTGTTTTAGTTCATTTACGTTTTTTGTTTTATCAAGAGAAAGCATAGAATGATTATGCCGTACTTCTTTTAATTCTTTGGACACTTTATATCCAACATGCAGGGTAGGACTATCATTCAAAGTAATACCTAACTCTTTTTCTAACCGAGATAGTTCTTCATATTTTCGATCCCAATCATAATCTGACATAATAGGTTCTCCAGTATAATATGATTTTGATGCCTTATTCAGATCATGAATCAGTTCTTTCATTCGTTTGATCTTATCCATTTACCGATTTCTCCCCACACATTTCTTTTAAATATTCAAGCAATTCATTGTCTTCCAGATAATAAATATCAATATGTTTACATCCATCCAGCCATTTTTTAAAACCATCCCAAAATTGACCAATTCTCCAATCTGGTCTATATGTCATGTGTAATCTTGTTACTTCATTATAAAAATTATATAATCTATTTGGATCTCTCATATTTTCTTTCCTCTCGACTATTCTGTGATTTCTACAAATGTATTTGTTTCTGGTTCATACTTATATGGAAGACCATTTGGCGCAAAATATGGTGATGGTGTTGTTGAAGCTCGACCATATCCAATTGATCCGTTCCAAAAATACACGATTTTTGTTGTACTATCATAATATAAATATCCACCAATGTTAATTAAATTATCGGTTCCAAGAGATTTTACTGTTACAGTATCGTTCGTTTTTACATTTGCTTGTGCTGATTCTACTCTACATCCTGAAAATGATAGTAAAATACTGACACACAAAAATATTAGTAATTTGTTTTTCATGGTTTTACCTCTTATAAAAACTGCTTTTTAACATACCTTCTTTAATTAATTCATAAACAATATCAAGATAATCTCTTTTATCGCTATATCTGCAATTGGCATTTTTATGAATTCTTTGATCGTCCTTTATCCAATCATTTACTCCAAAATATATATTACTAACAAATAACATCTTAGACCCTCGTGCTACACAAAGATAATAACACTCTGTATCTTTTGGCATTCCTTTACATTTTTTAAATCCGAATTTTTCAAATTCTTTTGCTGGTACTGTCGGAATTAGCATCATCTATTACCTTTCTTGTAAATTTATATTCTTCACCAAATTGATCAGTTGATTTACAATTCCATCGTCCTAAATTAAACAACTGCTCTTTGTACCCATAACGTTTAAGCCATTTTTTATTAATTCTCTTCTTATGATGTTTTCTTGCTTGGATTTTCTTGACATACAAAATATTAACTTGATCTGGCGTCTTAGAAAGATCAGCGCTAAGAATTGCTGGATTGATCTTTGATATATTTGCTGAAAACGAAAGAGTTCTTTCATCTTTTGTAATGATTGGTTTATACCTTATATAATCATGACATTGTTCGACTGTATTTCGTGTCATATTAATCTCTTGTATGTCATTAAAGAAACATATTTTTTCTTTGATTTTGGGTCTACCATGGTAATCCCACCACATACACGCTCATTCATTCAATAATTAATATTCATTATTCTCTCCGTCATCTTCTGGTGGAGCAAGCTCTAAACCTAAGATTTGTCCTACTTCATATGCAGCATACGATGTACCACAAGATTCTCCATCAAAGAAACAATCATAATAATTTCCTTCTGAACGCTGTGGTGTAAATCCACATGCATATGGATCATAGTTTTTATTAACCCATTCTTTTAATTTTTCAATCATTTCTTCCATAGTCGATTCCTCAGTGTATTACCTTATTTTGGTTATAATAGCAAAGATAAATGAAACCCAAAATTCATATATTTATTTATCATCTGCATAGAAATCGCAAAAATCATTCTCATCTGTAAGAGTTTTTAATTCCTTACACAAATCAAATGTCATAACGTTCTGACAACTAGAATTTGGACATCTAACTGTGCATTGACTAGGTTTTGGGTTAATACATCTTGGAATACAAGCTTCAGACCTTGCAAAAATAAATACTGTACCACATTTGTTACAAACACAACCATACTTTCTTTCTGGATCTGGTTTCTTTATATGGTCATTATGTACTGCTAATATTCTCATTGTTTGATTCTCTCCTTCTCATCCATCATTTTTCTAAACTCCATGTACTTTCTTGTATATTCATAAGAATCTTTGAAAATATTCGTTACTGCTTTATATAGTTTAGGTTCATACTTCTCAATTACATCTAATTCATTCTCAAAATCTCTTCCATAAGGACAACCACAACATCCTGTACGTTTTAATCCATATTCCGTATAACATTTGCTATGTATAATCCCATACGCTTTCTCATAATCTTCTTTATCTGAATTTTTATACCAAAACAACGGTCTGTAATTGTCATACTTATCACTCTCATCGAAGCAGTTACCATATCTAACTCTTGCACCACCCTCAGTTTTTCGTACACCAAATATATTCAGATCATAATCTTCCTCTTTTAGCAGGTTATGAATTAAATCTTTTTTCGCATATTTGCAGCATCTATTTGAAATTTTAAATGTTGGATTGTTTTGAATCATAAATTCTTTTAGATATTTATTTCTACGAATATTGAAGTTATCTGTTAGATTTGTATTGCACCACCATTGTAATGCAGATTGACATTTCGGATACTTCTTATATAATGTATCAAAGTCTTCATCTTCCCACTGAAAGTTATGTCTTTGTAACCGTTGTAAAAATTCACTTGTAATCTTAGACATAAACGGTTCTCCATAATTCTTGCAACTTGCAGGAATTGGAATTTTAGGACGTTTCTTTACAAACGTAATATCATATCTTTCTTCAAGATATTTTAAATGATTTTTCGTGGCTTGATATTCAAGACCTGTATCAAACCATACATAATCTACCTTGTTATCTTTATCACATCTCCAAACAATATCTAACATTACATCACTGTCTGAACCGCCAGAGATTGCACAAACAATTTTCTTATACTTTGTATTGTTAATAATTGCCCATGCACGAATCAAGTTGTCACAAATCATTTGATTTACAGGACAACCATTTAATAATTCCTCAATTGTATTAGCTTTCTGTACCAATATGTACTTTCCTCACTGAAAATTATTTCATTTCAATGAGGCAAAGCCATACTTCGTGAGTGTCTTTTTACGTCACTATCACATTGCTTTTTCGATTTATATTAACCAATGATCCGTCTTCTATAAATCATCGTGACAACCTTTGCTGCACAAAGGTATTAAATACATATGGTGAAAAGCTAACCAATTGGTAGTACAGCTTCGCAAAATCTTTCTATGTTGTTTATTTCACAATTTACCATCTTGTGATTTGGATTATCATTATTATAATCTCTCATAAACATATCGAGCCAGAAATCAAAATACTCATCATCTGCACTTGAATCCATTACTGCATATCTATCAACTGTTTTATAATTACCTTTTTCTGTAAGATAAGATAAATTGACTTTATATACCGGCAATGTAATTTTTGTTTTCAAGAAATTCTTTGGATGTATATTTCTTAGTTTTTCTTTTAAATCTGAATCATAAATTTCAAATACGTCAATTCCTGTCCTTAGAGAACAGTTTTTAAAAAACTCACTCGGATGCACTACTTTTCACCACCTTTCAAACTGAATGAAAAATTAATTTCATAATTAGAAGCACGTTCATTTCCGTACTTCATGAGAGCATCCTTATCCCTGACTACGTGAGGGTTGCGGTTTGTTCCAGAGTATTATATTCTGAATGCACAGGTTCAACTCATACACCCATCGGTTGACTGAAATATTGCTAACAGTCTTCACCTTTACCTTTTAACCATCTCAGGCTTTCAGTTCCTTTCACCGCATTTATCTTTTTATTATTTTATTTCCAATTAAAATACGGAGTATATCTTCTACAGAAAAGATTGCAGCATCTTTCCTTATATACAAACTTATTATTCTCTAACACACATTCTCTAACCATAGATTTTCCGCACATCGGACATTTCTTTGTGATTTTACTATTTTTATTGCCAATCTTTACTTCATATCCAAGTAATTCATGCATAAATTAATTACCCCCATGACATTTATTCTCTTATCTCAAATAATTTTTCCACTGCTTTTACACGCTTGTTGTTATCAATTGTTCTTTTTACTTCTTGTTCCCAAATACACTCCCATTCTGAAGGTGCTTTATGTTCACTAATTAAAACAACATTCTTTTTACTCATTTTTTCAGCCCAATTCCAAAACCTATCATAATCAAAATTCTTACTTGATCCATACTGCTTTGTATTCTTATATGGAATATCACAGTAGAATAAACAGTCAATTTTATCAGAATATAACTCTTCATAATCTCCGCATTGGAACAGAATATCTTTTAATCGTGGAATCTGTTCTAATAAGTTTCTTCTTGCTTCATCATAATAATTTCTTTCAGTTCCAGCTTTTGTACGTACAACGCCTGAATATCCACCATCAAAGAATCGCCCGTTATAGCTCGCAAGAAATCCAACTGCTCCAATATACCAGCCAGGATATGTATTTAAGTCTTTGTTGAAGCATTCTCTTACTTCTGAGTAATGTTCTTTTGTAATAAAATCTGGAAGACTTTGAATCCGATTTAGATTCTTGAATATTTCTATAAGATATTTATGATTATCGGATGCAATTTTTGTATCACATTGAATCTTATCAATGATATTGCATCCACCACAGAACGGCTCTATATATGTTTTTATATCATAATCTTTTATTCTCTGCTGAATAATCGGAATTATATATTTCGATATTCGAGACTTTGATCCCATGTATTTCATTAACAACTATTAAGAGCAAAGAATTCTTTAATGTACGTACAAATCTCATACTCCTTTCGTTAAGTTTGTTTATTCAATTAACATGTTTTCCAATTTGTGAATTTCTTCTGTAAGTGAATTAATTCTTTTATTAAGCAGTGCGTTAAATCCTTTTATAGCTTCTTTTTCTGTGTCTGCAAAATATCTTGCGTAAAGTGACACACCATTTTTCTTTAAGTCTTTGCCATTAACTTTGTATTCATAAAAATATTTATCATTTTTAATTCTTCCTCTTACCGGCTTACACATAAGATTCAAAGCTCTCTCATCTTCTTTATAGGCGAAAGCCCAAATATCCTTGTTAATTGGTATATTATTAGCATCTTCAACCACACCTTCAAATGGGATGTGGATGTAATATTGATATATTCTTACTGCATAATACATTTTGTAGTTCTCCTTTTAAGGTTATGTTGCACTCATCATTAATTGTTGATTTACATATTCTGCGATTCTTTTTTGACCAACTTTAAAAATGTCTTCATCTTTTTCAATACAAATATAATTCCTATTTGTATTCATAGCCGCAATCGCTGTTGTCATGCTTCCTGCACATGAATCCAAAATAAGATCACCAGGATTACTATATGTTTTGATTAATTCTTCAATCAGAGCAACTGGTTTTTGAGTGCTATGATATGCCGATTTTTGAGTATCTTTTGCAAAAGTCCATATAGATTTTGGGTATCTTTTAGTAGAATCATAATCAGTCCAACCACTCTCACCATAATTTGTAGTGTCTTTGGCATTGACATGATGAGATGCTTTACTAACTTTTCTCTCGTGTCCATCTGTCATTTGTGGATTATATGTTGGAGGTTTCTTATAGAAAATACAGATATCTTCATGAGAACGAAGAGGCATTTTCTTCGCATTTAGGAATCCGGTAGGTTGTGTTTTCTCCCAGATTAGATTATATTTCCAGAGTTTTCGGTTGCTATGCATCAAATCTGCTGTAAACATTCCGTTCGCAAATAGAATAATTGCACCACGATCTTTGATAATTCTTTCGTACTGCTCCCATAATGGTTCAAATGGAATAACTGTATCCCATTTATTCCTAGCAGTCTGACCGAAAGGAAGATCCGTAATGATGCAATCAATTGACCCATCATCAATTTTTTTCATACATTTAAGACAATCTTCGTTGTATAGTGTGTTTACTTTTAACATTTATTATTTGGAGCAAATCATGATTTATGCTGCAGCAAATCTCATACTCCTTGTTTTATTTAATATAATGAAAACTAGATGTTTGTAACCATCTAATACCTTATTCTCTTGTCCAATTGGAAATTTTTGAGCTGAAACGCTCTAAGAATTTATTTTGTTTTTATCTTTTACAGGCAAAAGCCATTTTAATCCTGAAAAAGGAATGTGATACAATTTACCTTTTTCTTCGTTGTATAAATCAATATTATCAGAATTATAATTTAATAATATTCCAACAATATTTTCTTCACATCCTTTATAGACTTCGAAAGTAACTTTATACGTCTTGTTTAAGGCGTTTGAGAAGCAATTATATTTTTGAAATTTCATTCGTGCTATATTTCCTCTTTATTTAAATCCAAGTTTTTTTTAACATAAAATCAATCTCTTTATGTGGCCAAGCTTTAATTAGTTTTTCATTAACATGTTTGCAGCTATCACATTTCCATTTCCATACAAGATCTTTCTCTGGATGTCCAAAACTGACATAAATATCTTTATATTCTTTACCACAATGATCACACTTTAAATATGTAATAATCTGACTCACACGCTTATTCCCCTTTTGCTTTAGTCATATTATGAATCATTTCTAATGCACTTCTAGAATCTTCACCAATATCATTTTGATAAGCAGCATTCTCAATTAATGTTTCAACACATTGTTTTGTAACATAGACAAGATTATAATTATTAATCCTACGCACTGTATCTACGTCTTTATCTCCGCATGGCATCGTATAACCAATCAGACGAGATAATACTTCGCAAATAACTTCTTTATCCATTTATTTCTCCTACAAACATATTTTTATCTCCCAAATGAAGATCTTTACAATCAACAAAATTTTTAGAAGGATCGATCAATCCTGCCAGTGTATACTGCTCCCAAACCTTTTCCATAGTTTTATATACGATATCGAAGAATACCGGATTACAAATAATACGTTCTTTTCTCTGTATTCTTCTTTTCTTACCACATCGCTTAAGAGGAAAACCAAGCCTTTTTAATGTATTATTGTTAAAAATATATAAGAGCTGATCATCCGAAAACTCTTCGCTGTCATATAATTTTCTCATCATTTCATTTTGATAAAAGTATCGTTTGATATAATCATGTTTTGATAGATTATCACGCGGCAAGATTCTAAGCTTATTAAATTCTTTCATATAATTTTCGTCCATATTTCATCACTCCAAATATTCTCTATTCAATCCCGCATCTACCATGATATTCTCTAACGTTTTGTCATCAAAATCATATGCATTTGGATATTGATATTGCGCAATACGCCAAACAAGAGAATGGATGACTTCCATAAGCTCGGTTTTACAATCATCAAATCCTTCTACGTATCCAATGTCTTTCCCGTTCATGTAAGACATTGTTTCATTGCTATCTATCATTTATAACAATTCCTCCATCTGTTCATCAGAAATCTCTTTATATTCTACTTCATATCCTAGATATTTCAGGAGATCAATCCAATCATCATAATCAATTCTATGCCCTTCTCTAATGTAATCTTTATAACGAAGAACTGCATAACCATCTACTGTTATAAGTTTAATTTTGTTGAACGATGTGTATTTTGTTAAATAACTATATTTTAAAAAATATTCTTGTCCAAAAGAATCTTCAACAAAAATTATTGCTGGCGTAGAATTACAATCTACTTTAAAGTTATAAACCATTTCACCTAATGTTCTATCTTTGTTTCTTTTGTAAATTTTTATACTGTCTAAATCGATATCATGATTGATTGGAACTGTATACTTATCAATAAAACATGTTATATACGGTATTTTATAATGCATAATTCTCACGTATAATCCAATTATCTTAGATGGTAATTGGATTTTTCCTTTCTCCCAGTT
>ERZ773162.174-NODE-174-length-85926-cov-33.045498_pt1 | contig 85926 bp, 116 predicted proteins | sample MGYA00511113_ERZ773162 | MGnify/ENA primary metagenome ERZ773162 (study PRJEB29015, sample SAMEA2737807) | human gut metagenome | biome: human gut; feature: human-associated habitat; material: faeces | place: China | collected 2012 ... | reverse complement strand
TTCTTGTAGTTCCTTTATCCACGTTTCCTTGTTCCGCAATCGCTCCACTGGTGTATAGCAGGCTTTCCGTCAATGTTGTTTTTCCTGCGTCTACATGGGCAAGAATGCCAATATTGATTATTTTCATGTGATTGTCCTCCTTTTACAGCCCTAAAGGGCATAAAAATCCCCAGCAGTAAAGTACTTTTACCACTGGGGATTATAATTTGCGGACATACACATATACAGCATACACCTATTTATGATTGCTGTTTTTTGGATATGTCAAAATTGATAAGGTAAAAGTATTCTTAAAATTGGATACAAAAACTAAGCCCCCCACGAAAGGGACTATCATAATTCTTTGTTCCTACTATTTGATTATAGTTTTATTTAAGAATACCTTGATGCATATTTTTCACTCCTTTTCTAGAACAAAATTATTCTATCACATCAGTTTTAGGAAAGCAAGTACCTAAAAGAAATTTTTCTTCCCCTTATATGTAACAATCATACCGGCTTCTTGGCGTTCAGAATAGTCTCTGCTGTTTGCTGTGGTGTTTGGTTGGAATTGTCCAACCAAAAGCTGATTCGGGGTGTTGTCTGTATAAATGTATCGTATAAGGTTTCAACCGTAAAGCCAGAATAGCCTGCTTTCTCCCTGTATAGTTACGTCTTTTTACAAACGTAAACCTGTTACGATTATTGTGTGATATATATATTGTCAATAATTTTCTTAATATTATCGCTCCTGTTCGTGATTTCGGTACTTTGTGTGGTTGTGGTCTGTATTTCGTTGCTTGCTAATACAGTAATCACTACTCTGAGTTACCTTTTTAAATATTTTCAAAATACAGAGGATCACTTTGTTAGTCACTGTATTTTTGGCCCTCTGTATTTATACTTTTTTTACTAAACTAAATATCGTTCTTTGTTTATCATTACCTTTATTAGAACCTGTTCTTTTTGGTTTGATTGTTCCTTCACTTGTAAGTTCAGCTCTTGCTCTTTTAAGTGTTGATTTGCTTATATCTAATTCTTCTGCCAAATTATAGATTTCATCTGAATAAGCATCATGGTCATTTAACAAACTTATGATTGCTTCCTCAACCAATGATTTTTTCTTATTACCTTTTGTCTTCATTATTTTTCTTAAAAGTTTTGATTTCATATTAATTTCATTAAATGCTTTCTTATTATACTTAGTACAAATTTTATTTACCTTTGCAAGTTATAACTCCAATTTAGGATTAGCAGGATTATATTAATCATTTTCTCTTTTTCAGTCATAGTATATGCTACCTTAAAATTTATATTTAATAAATCATGTTATACAAATTTATTACAAGAAAGTCATTATATTTCAAATATAAAAAGGAACTCTGCTATAAGTTCCCTTAAATATGAATAATTTGTTTATTAATAACCTCTTCAACACAGTTTTGAATGTTATTCATCTCTTGAATCCATTTCATTTGATCTTTTTCTTTAAGTTCTTTAGTAATATTTCTTTTAACTTTATATTGTTCAATCAATCTATCATATAATACATTTGCTTCATCATCTATCATTTGCAGATGTTCATTTAATTCACCACTTGTTAATAAATTTGTATAAAATATTGGTCGATATTGCTTTAGATACTGCAATCTCTTTCTACCAAACCTTGTTAAATGTATTTCCTTTTGAGGCGGTAATGTTAATTTTGGATATAATAATCCATTAATTTCAATGTATTCAATTTCTTTCATCTTGTTCTTTCCTTTCTTCTCTTTTGTTTTTCATGTTCGTTTAAAAATTTATTGATACCTAATGAACGTTCTTCTATTTTTTGACAATACATTAATTCTTTTCTTAACTTTCCTATCTCTGGTGTATATGATTTTGCTATTAACTTTTGTTCATCTTTTTGCTCTTTAGTTTTATATTTTCTCACTTGATTTCTTGCTTTTTGTCTTTCCTTGATAAGATGGTTAAGTTCATTTTCAATCTTATCCATATGGCTGTATAAATCATCAAAAGTTTCAATTTTATTCTTACAAAGAATGATTGTCTGCTGATTAAATTCCTCCATCTTTTGTACTGCTTTTTGTAATTCTTCCTTTTCAAACGGACTTAACTTGCATCTATTATTACGTGGTAAGATTTTTAATTTGTACTGATAGTGAAGGAACAATCTCTGTAATCCTGTTAATCTTCGTTGTTCATATTGCTGACAATATGGCTTAATATCAAATCCTAATCGTCCATATGGTGATGTATTATATTTATCTTTATTAAAATCTAATATTCTATCAATTAGTTTTTCTTTTGTATAATCATCACCTAATGATTTCAAACGAATAAATTTGCGATGTAATGGATGCCTAACAGAAATATTCCTTTCAGTTATTTTGATTTCATAGCCTTCTAGTTCAAGTTCATTATAGAATTGTCTATCTGTATAACTGACACTGATTACCTGATCAACTGCTTCTCTAACAATTTCTTTAAGTCTATCATTATGGAAAACCTGTTTTCTTGACTTGCCTACATATTGTTTAAATTCTACAACTGATAAATTATGTTCTCTGCATAATTCATCAGATATATTTCTCATATTTTGAATATCATTATAGGTATTACAATATCTTTTTCCATCTACAAATGATGTTGAGTTTAATAGAAAATGATTATGAATATTATCAGTATCCAAATGTGTTGAAACAATCACCTCAAACCTATCTCCCCACATCTTTTTTGCAAACTCCACACCTAACTGATGTGCCAAATCTGCATTGACTTCATCTTCTTCAAATGACTGGTAGCCATGAAATGCTAGTATTTCGCTTTCATCATGGAAATGCCTCTTCGTATTGACCATGCTTAATTTTGGATTATCAAATAAACAGTTAAGATAAGTGACATATCTTTTTTCAATAGTCTTTTCACCATTAGTCGTATAATCGATAACAGTTTCCAATCCAATTGTTTTATATGGATTGGAAACATAATTAACTAAATGGTCTAAACGATTCTTTACTGCCCACATTCCTGTTGTTGCCATTATACAACACCTCTTATCATTGATTCTGTGAATGATATAAGAGATTTTAACTGTGTTAGAACAGATAATGACTCTTGTTCAATTAATGGCTGATAATAAGCTAATTTCACCAATTGATTGAGATTATTACCAATAGAATTAAACTCATTGATTAGCCTTTGATAATCAATTGATGGCTGTTCTTTTGGAACACTTTTTAACAAAGTTGTTCTCATATAATTTTCTCGGCTGGTATAACCTGCTTTCAAAACATAGCTGTTTAAAAGCATTAATTCGTCATCAGTAAATCTCACTTTAACTTCTTTATTTCGTTTCATGTGACATTTCACTCCTTTCTCTGGGTCTTAGGGTCATCCCTAAAATTGTAATTTGCCCCCAAATTACGCTGCTTGCTAATACAATAATCACTACTTTGAGTTACCTTTTTAAATATTTTCAAAATACAGAGGATCACTTTGTTAGTCACTGTATTTTTGGCCCTCTGTATTTATACTTTTTTTACTAAACTAAATATCGTTCTTTGTTTATCATTACCTTTATTAGAACCTGTTCTTTTTGGTTTGATTATTCCTTCACTTGTAAGTTCTGCTCTTGCTCTTTTAAGTGTCGATTTGCTTATGTCTAATTCTTCTGCTAAATTGTAGATTTCATCTGAATAAGCATCATGGTCATTTAATAAACTTATAACTGCTTCTTTAGCTTCTTCAACCAATGATTTTTTCTTATTACCTTTTGTTTTTTCTTTTTGAAAGTCAAAATCCTTTTTAGAAGTCGTTCCTACTTTAACAATCACACTATCTTCAATTTTAAATAAGGTTGTAGGTTGCAATTTCCCATAATTACTTTTTTCCTGCGAAAAATAATGAATACCCTCATCACTTGCATCTCCTACAAAAATAACACTTCTTGCAATATCCCAAATATCAGAACTATCAGATGCTCTATTTCGTCCACCTGCCATTTCTCGTTTATTTGTGTGAACAATAATGATGATTGTGACATGATATATTTTACCCAATGCAATAAGGTTATTAAGAGTACTTCTCATAGTATTTCTTGCGCCCATATTAACACTATCACCAATAAAGCTTTGTAATGGATCAAAGACTAATACTTCTAACTTATTTTCTATAATTAAACCTTCTAGATATTGACTATTGAATTTCACTTTATGAAATCTCTTATCTGTTATTGGAATTGTTTTCACATTGCTTTGTTTTGCTAAATTGAGTCGCAACTTCTTTTTAATGATACTATCATGTGGATCTTCTGAACTAAAAAAACCAATTTTTAAAGGTTCTCTTTTATCTTCTTCTTGATTTTCAAAGAAACATAACTCTCCTTTTGATAATGCTGATATAATGCTGGTCCAAGAGGTTGTCTTACCAACCCCTCCATCACCAACAATCAAAGTTATTTGTTCTTTAGGAATATAGTTGGGAATAAGCCATTGTATTTCTTTTTCTTCAACTTCATCCATTGAAATCATATGATAATCTTCATTATCATCAAGTAAAGTTATATCATTAAAAACTGAAGTGTTTTTTAAGGTATCCAATGATATTTTCCTTTCATTGATAAATGATATTTAGTTTTTATATTTAATATATCTAACATACATATTCCTCTTTTCATTGACTTATATCCTTAAAATCAATAAAATGAATATGAGCATAAATGAAAGTCATTCAATGAGAATCCACTGCTAAATAGTTCTATTTGATGCTTTGATTTTTTGCTCTTTTTTTCTTTTCATTGATATAACGATTTCTAACATCATTTTTAATATTTCTAATTCATCTAATTCCAAATCATTAAAACTTTCTATCTTTTCAAACAACTGAATAAAATGAATTAATTCTCTTTTTAAAGAACGATAAACATATGGATTACCTAATACAACATAATCTTGATTTTCCATACAATGTATCAAATAGTCCTGCTTGGTTAACCCACTCAAAAAGACTTTTCTTTCAAGTACTCTATTTTCTTCAGGTGATACCCTAAATGCAATCACTTTACTACGAAAACGTCCTTGTTTATCATTGTTTTTATGCGACATTCACTATCTCCTCTCTTTCTATATTAAGTTTATCAGCTATTTCTTTACCTTTTGCAGGGAACAAATGTGCATATCGATAAGTAATATCAATACTTTCATGTCCTACTCTATCGGCTATAGCTACTGCACTAAATCCCATTTCAATCAATAATGATACATGACTGTGACGGAGATCATGCAAACGGATTCTTTTAACACCTGTTTCCTTACATCCTCTATCCATTTCATGATGTAATCCTGATTTTGTTATATGAAATATTCTTGAATCTCTTTTAATTCCATATAAACGACTAATGTAATCATGTATTTCTTCAGCCAAGAAATGTGGCATTTGTACTGTTCTATTACTCTTTTCAGTTTTAGGATCTGTAATCACATCATGTCCTTTAATTCTTTGAAAAGATTTATTAATTCTTACAGTCTCTTTTGTAAAATTAAAATCACCTGGTGTTAATGCCAACATTTCACCTAATCTTAAGCCACACCAATAAAGCATTTCAAATGCTTGATATACACCATCTTTTCTCATCATTGATTCAGAAAATTTTAAATACTCCTCCTTTGTCCAAAATTTCATTTCTTTACTTTTTTCTTTTCCCATATTTCCAGCAATTCTAGCAGGATTATTTTTAAGATTGTAATACTTAACTGCATGATTAAATATTGCACTTAATTGGTTATGAACTGTTTTAAGATAACATGGAGAATATGGATTACCATTTTCATCACGATATGCAAGCAATTCATTTTGCCATTCGATAATATCTGCTGGACTTATTTCATTTATCTTTTTCAATTTAAAATATGGTTTGATTTTATCTTCAATAACATATGTTTTTGTTATCATGGTATTTTGTTTAATACGATTAGATAAATCTCTTAAATAGATATTGAGAAATTCTTCAAAATTCATATCTAAATCTTTTGCCTGTTCCAATTTGAATTTTGCAATAAACTCATCTGCTTCTCTTTTAGTGCGAAAGCCTCGTTTCATTTTTTTGATTCTTTCGCCTTTCCAATTTTGATAATAAAATGAAGCATACCATGTTTGAGTGTTATTATCCTTGTATGCTGGCATAGTTTTGTTCCTCCTTTCTTACTCCATAAATTCTTTCTTCAAAATACTGCCTACTAACACGTCCACGAATAGTAATAAATCCTTTTTCTTCAAGCTCTTTATTAAGTTGCTTGATCAACTTATAAGCATACGCTTCTGACATACCAGTTATTTCAATAATATCGTGAGCATCCATAAATGTATTCATATCCATCTTATTTTCACCTCCTTTCATTAACTAACCCAAATAAGTTAATCTGTATATTATAGAATAATAGTAAAATCAACTATTGTCAAGAATAAATTATACTATTTAGGTTAGTCTACTTATTTTTTTAAGTTTATAGACTAACTTATTTAGTATTATTTTTTCTTTACCAATATTATATATTCTGTTATAATGGGGACAAAAGGAGTGATAATGATGTCATTAGGTTCAAATTTAAAAACAATTCGTCTATTTAGAAATAAAACTTTAAAGGAATTAGGACAAATTTTAGGTTTTTCAACTTCATCTGCTGATGTGCGTATTTCTCAATATGAATCCGATAAAAAGAAACCAAGAGAAAATGTTATTGAAAATCTAGCTTATAAACTAGATGTTTCACCACAAGCTATTGATATTCCTGATATTGAAACATACATAGGAGCTATTTATACCTTATTTCAACTAGAACGTTCATACGGCTTAAAAATTGATGAATTAGATGGTCAACCTATTTTGCGATTTGACAAGCTATTACCTCATGAACAAGATACTTTGTACGAATACATGCAAAATTGGTTAGAAGAAGCCAAAAACTTTAGAGAAGGTAAAATAACCCAACAGCAGTATGAAGAATGGAAATATAATTTTCCCAAATATTCAACTTTAAACATAAACAAGCAACCTCGGGAAGATTGGTTACACAATCAAGATGACTAATTGCAGGATTTTCCTGCTTTTTTATACTTACAATCCTTTCTTTACCACTTACAAAATATATAAATGAATTATCAAAAGAATAGTACAGTCTTAAAATCTGTAGTATCAAAATAGAATCATTTTCATGTTAATATACAAAAAAACTCCGATAAACACGGAGTTTTTAGCTTTTTTTCTACTATTCAAACTCAATTGTTCCTGGTGGCTTACTTGTAATATCATACATTACTCTGTTTACCCCACGAACTTCGTTTATAATACGTGACATAACTTTATTTAATACTTCATAAGGAATTTCTGCAGCTTCTGCTGTCATGAAATCGATAGTATTAACCGCACGTAAGGCGATTGCATAATCATAAGTTCTCTCATCACCCATAACTCCTACAGAACGCATGTTTGTAAGAGCAGCAAAGTATTGACCGATTGAACGGTCTAATCCTGCATTAGCAATTTCTTCTCTATAGATTGCATCTGCATCTTGCACGATTTTTACTTTTTCAGCATTAACTTCACCAATGATACGAATACCAAGACCTGGTCCTGGGAATGGTTGTCTAAATACTAAGTATTCAGGAATTCCAAGTTCTAAACCAACTTTACGTACTTCATCTTTGAATAAATCACGTAATGGTTCAATAATTTCTTTAAAATCAACATGATCTGGTAATCCACCAACATTATGATGTGATTTGATAACCGCAGATTCTCCACCAAGACCACTTTCAACAACATCTGGATAAATTGTTCCTTGTACTAAGAAATCAACTGCTCCAATTTTCTTTGCTTCTTCTTCAAAAACACGAATAAATTCTTCACCAATGATTTTACGTTTAGCTTCCGGTTCAGTAACACCTTTTAACTTTTCATAATATCTTTCTTGTGCATTTACTCTAATGAAATTTAATTCATAATTTCCATCAGGTCCAAAGACAGCTTCTACTTCATCCCCTTCGTTTTTACGAAGTAAACCATGATCTACAAAGACACAAGTTAATTGATTACCAATGGCTTTAGAAAGTAAAACGGCTGCAACAGATGAGTCAACACCACCTGATAAAGCACATAATACTTTACCATTACCAACTTTTTCTTTGATTGCTTTGATTTGTTCTTCAACGAAAGAATCCATGCGCCAATCACCAGCACAGTTACATACATCTAATACGAAATTAGAAAGCATTGTTTTACCATATTCACTATGTAAAACTTCTGGATGGAACTGAATCGCATATAAATCTTTTTCTTTATCTTCACAAGATGCTACTGGGCAATCTTTTGTGTGTGTTGTAATAGTAAATCCAGGGGCAATTTTTGAAATATAATCAAAATGTGACATCCAAACTGTAGATGTTTCAGGAACACCTTTTAAAATTTTAGATTGTGGTTGATCAACTAATAAAATTGATTTACCATATTCTCTTACATCTGCTCTTTCAACTTTTCCACCTAAAACATGTTGCATTAATTGAGCACCATAACATAAACCTAATACAGGAATACCTAATTCAAATAATTCTTTAGAATAAGTTGGTGAATCTTCTAAATAACAACTATTTGGTCCACCTGTTAAAATGATTCCTTTAGGATTCATTTCTTTAATTTTTTCTAAAGGTGTTTTATAAGAATAGATTTCACAATAAACATTGCATTCACGAACACGACGAGCAACTAATTGATTATATTGCCCACCGAAATCCATGACAATGACTAATTCTCTTTTCATGAAAGACCTCCTTTATTAAAATTTAATATCTTTTAAAACAACTGTTTGTTCTCTATCTGGTCCAACACTGAACATTCTTACTGGACAATGAACAAGTTCTTCGATTTTACGAATATAATTTTGACAATTTACTGGTAATTCTTCAAAAGATTTTACATGTGTAATATCTTCTTTCCATCCTGGTAATTCTTCATAAACAGGTTCACATCTTTCAATATCTTTAACAGTTGCAGGTAAACCATAAATTTCTTTACCATCTAATTTATAAGCTTTACAGATTTTGATTGTATCAAATCCACTCATAACATCTAATAACATTAATGAAATACCTGTTAAAGAAGACATTCTTCTTGATTGATTAACAACTACTGCATCAAACCAACCAGTTCTTCTTGGACGTTCAGTTACAGTACCATATTCATGTCCTCTTTCTCTAATTAAATCACCTGTTGCATCATTTAATTCAGTTGGGAATGGTCCTGATCCAACACGAGTTGTATAAGCTTTAATAATTCCAATTGCTTCTTTGATATATAAAGGTCCAATACCAGCCCCTTCAGATACCCCATTAGCTCCTGGATGTGATGATGTAACAAATGGATAAGTACCATAATCAATATCTAACATAGCTCCTTGAGCTCCTTCAAATAAGACTTTTTTATCTTCTCTTAAATATTGATCTAATAACATACCTGTATCACAAACTAAAGGCTTAATAATTTTAGCGTATTCTTTGTATTCTTCAAAAATTTCTTCTACAGTAAACATGTCTTTTAATTCAGGATATTCTGCAACTTTCATTGGGAAAGTTTCTTTTAATCTTTCTAAGAATAATTCTTCATCAATGAATTCTCCCATTCGAATACCAATACGACTATATTTGTCTACATAAGCAGGTCCAATACCTCTTTTTGTAGTTCCAATACTTTTATCACCTTTTCTCTTTTCTTGTAATTCATCAATTTCAAGATGATAAGGTAAAATCACATGACAACGATCAGAAATTCTAATTTTGCTTGTATCAATACCACCATCATTTAAATATTTAACTTCTTCTAAAAATGCTTTAGGATTAACAACCATCCCATTTCCCATGATTACTTCATGCCCAGAGAAAATACCTGATGGTATTAATTTTAAAGCAAATTTCTTACCACCATAAACAATGGTATGACCTGCATTGTTCCCTCCAGCATAACGACATACAACATCTGCTTTTTGTGCAAGATAATCGGTAATTTTTCCTTTACCTTCATCTCCCCACATACTTCCTACAACAACTACACCAGCCATAATTCATTTCCACCTTTCTATCATTGGCTTTTTCATACATTTTTATTATATGCTATATTTTAATATAAGTAAAATTAATATATAATATATTTGATATAAGGAGTACTAATATGATAAAACTAGAACAATATAAGATATTTAATGAAGCAGCATCTACCCTTTCTTTTTCAAAAGCAGCAAAGAATTTATTCATTTCACAATCTGCTGTTTCTCAAACAATCCATGCTTTAGAAAAAGAGCTCAATACCCAACTCTTCATTCGTTTAAACAAAGGCGTTACTCTTACTAAAGAAGGTATGCTCCTTCATAAAAACATTACTGAAGCCCTTGCTTTAATTACCAGCGTTGAAAATGAACTTTCTCATTATAACGAATTACTTTCAGGACAGTTAAATATTGGTGCTGGTGATTCAATTTGTGAAAATTACTTAATTGATTTATTAAAACAATTTCATCATCTTTATCCAACAATCAAAATCAATGTTGTCAATGGAACTTCTATTGAAACAGTTGAACATTTAAAAAATGGAACGATTGATCTTGCCTTTATCAATCTTCCTTTTGATGATGAAAGTCTAGCGATGAAAGAATGTTTAACAATTCATGATATCTTTATCTCTAAAGAAAAAGATGATCATCTTTACAGCTATCAAGAAATTGCGAAAAAGAATCTTATTCTTTTAGAAAAATCAAGTAATTCAAGAAATTATATTGATAAATATTTTGCGAAACATGGTATTTTATTAAAACCTGAAATGGAATTAGGAGCCCATCACTTACTCTTAGAATTTACTCATGCCAATTTAGGAAATGCTTGTGTTGTTAAAGAATTCTCTCATGATTTTTTAGAAAAAAATAAAGTTTATGAAATACAATTAAAAAAGCCCCTTCCTTCAAGAAGCATTGGCTATGCTTATCTTAAAAGAAGAAGCTTATCACAAGCAACTTTAAAGTTTATCGAATTAATTGATCAATTTGATAAATCAATTTAGATTCAAGTTTAGATAAAGAAAGACTTGCTTTAACAAGTAAAGGAATATCGAAAGATATTTCTTTTTCTTTATATTTTAATAACACATGAACAATTTCACCTAATGGATGTTCCTTCAAAGTTAAATGAATAAAGACTGGCCCTCCATTATTAACAAAATAATCACTTAATAAAAAATCACATTCATTTAAAATAGTAAATCCATTAATCTTTTTCATCACTTCTTCAAATAAATTAGGATTTTCAACAATATAATCCTTTAATCTTTCTTCAATCAATTCTTTTGTTTTTTTCACTAAAATATCTGCTTCATCTTGATGTTTTGCTTTAACCCCTAAACGAATTCTTACATATTCCTCTGAAGCGTATAAAGCAATAGAAACCTCTTTTTGACTTTGAACAATATCATCAATCATGGTAGCTGCTGCCGATTCTCCGACACCTTGAGTTACAATATCATACGTATAGATTTTAGCTTGACGATATTTTTCTAAATATGGTTGAAGCTGATGATCAACAACATATGTCATTTCTTTTGGTGGCCCAGGAAGATTAACAATCATTTTTTTATCTTTAGACATCACACACCCATTAGCAGTTCCTATTGGATTATCTAAAACATAACAATCTTTAGGAAAATAAGCTTGTTTAAAGTTATTATCCGTCACTTGATCTAGTTGTGATACAAAGCAGCATTTATCATTCACTTTTTTGGCTTCTGCTTCATTATAAATCATTTCTAAGCCTAAATACTTTGCAGATAATTCTTTTGTGAGATCATCTTCAGTTGGTCCTAGCCCACCTGTAGTAATAACACAATCACATCCTCTATTAAAAGCAATTTCTAAGCAATCTAAAAATCTTTGTGAATTATCTCCTACTACCGTTTGAAAGAAAACATTAAAACCTAATTCCTTACACATTTTTTGTAAATAAGTTGCATTGGTATTGACAATTTCTCCAAGTAACAATTCTGTTCCAACATTAATAATTTCTACGTTCATACACGTCCTCCTTACAAAAAAAGAAGTATATAGATACTTCTAAATTAATGAAAATCCTAAAAAGCTAACCACCATCATAATTACACCAGCAAGTAAAACTCCTAGCATAACGGCAATCGTTGTTGATTTAAAATCCATATCTAAAATACTAGCTGCAAGTGTTCCTGTCCATGCACCTGTCCCTGGAAGTGGAATTCCTACAAATAATAATAAAGCAACAAAAGTACTTCTTCCTACTTTTTCTTGAAGCTTCTTTCCACCTCTTTCACCTTTGTCTAAACACCAAGTGAAAAATTTACCAATAACTGGTTTATCACAACCCCATACTAAAACCTTTCTAGCAAATAAGTAAATAAAAGGTACAGGTACCATATTTGCTAAAATACAAACAATATAAGATGGAATAATTGGTAATCCTAATCCTTGAGAAACAGGAATTGCTCCTCTAAGTTCAATTAAAGGTACCATTGATATTAATGCAATATATAAATAATTCATCTAAAATCTCCTTTTTAACATTCTCATTATAACAAACCAAACGGATTTGACAACATCCTTTTATTTTCTACGATATGCAACTTGGTTAAAAGTATACTTGTCTACACGATAATAAGTATACCCATATTCAATACATTTACCATTATGTAAGCATGTAATCGATAAAACTCTAAGCAAAGGTGTCACTGGATCGACTTGTAAATATTTTCCTAGTTCTTCACCCGCTAAAACCGCATCAATTTGTTGATCGGAAAAAGCAATATGTAAATTGAGATCATTTTCAAAATGATTAAATAAAGATGTACTTGATACTTCTAAAGGAATATCTCCTGTTAAATCATAATTACAGTAATCATCTTCAAAACATAAAGGCTCTCCGTTTACAAGTCTTACACGTTTAACGTGCCATACTTTATTATCTTCTAAAGCCATTTCTTTTTTCATTAAATCTGTAGCTTCTTCAAGTTCATTTAAAACGACATGACTTGTACAATCTTCTTTTTTCTTAGCACAGTCTTCTGTAACACTGTTTAGTCCATCAAAACTTTTAAATCTGGATTTTTTACAAACAAATGAGCCAACTTTAGGAACAGAATAAATTATGTTTTCATTGATTAAATCTGTTAAAGCTTGGCGCACTGTCATTCGGGTAACACCAAAAAGTTCACACAAAGCATGTTCACTTTCAATTTGTTCATTTTCATTATATTTTTCATCTTCAATATTTTGAATAATATATTCTTTAATTTTGACATATTGTGGTTTTCTTTTCACCATAACATCATCCCCTCGGCTTGTACTATACCATATATAAACATGTTTTGAAAAGAAAAAGAAGCAAATTTCTTTGCTTCTAAATTTCGCTACCTTCAAATTGTGATTGATAAAGTGAGGCATAGAATCCACCTTTTTCTAACAATTCATCATGATTACCAATTTCTACAATATCGCCATCTTTCATGACAATGATTGTATTAGCATCACGAATCGTTGATAGACGGTGTGCAATAACAAAGCTTGTACGTCCTTCCATTAATTTTTCCATACCTTTTTGAATAAGCACTTCTGTACGTGTATCAACTGAAGAAGTTGCTTCATCTAAAATAAGAATTTTAGGATCTTTTAGAAACGCTCTCGCAATCGTTAATAATTGTTTTTGTCCTTGTGAAATATTTGATGTTTCTTCATCAAGAACCGTATCATAACCATCTTCTAAAGTATTGACAAAATGATCTACATACGCCATTTCACAGGCATTTTTTACTTCTTCATCACTGGCATCTAATTTACCATACATCAAGTTTTCTTTAATTGTTCCATGAAAAAGCCATGTATCTTGTAAAACCATTCCAAACAAACTTCTTAAATCATGTCTTGAAAAATCTTTAATATCATGACCATCGATCATAATTGAACCTTTATTTAATTCATAAAAGCGCATCAACAATTTAACAATCGTTGTTTTTCCTGCTCCTGTTGGACCAACAATAGCGACTGTTTGTCCAGCATGAACATGCATATTGAAATCATGAATAATTGTTTTTTCTGGAAGATAACCAAAATTAACTTGATTGAAAGTAACTGAACCATGTAATTTTTCAACTTCATCTGTTTCAATTTTAACGGTTTCAACTTCTAATTCTTCTTCCTCTAAGAATTCAAAAACACGTTCCGCAGCGGCAGCTGTACTTTGTAACATATTCATTGTTTGAGCAAGTTGGGCAATTGGTTGATTGAATTGGCGTACATATTGGATAAAGGCTTGAATATCACCAATCGTAATCGTATTACCCCCTGCTAAAAAACCACCTAATAAACAAACACTTACATATCCTAAGTTTCCTACAAAGTTACTTAAAGGTTGCATTAAACCTGATAAAAATTGAGATTTCCATGCTGAATCATAAAGCGCATCATTATATTCATTAAAAGTTTTAACAGAATCTTCTTCCCCATTAAATGCTTTGACAACATCATGAGCACCATACATTTCTTCAATATGACCATTGACATCCCCTAAACTTTTTTGTTGTCTACTAAAATACTTTTGTGAATGTTTCATAACAAACATAATAAGTAACATCGAAAGTGGTAAAACAAGTACCGCAATCAAAGTCATCTTTACTGAAATCGTAAGCATCATAATAAAGATTCCAATAACTGTAACAGAAGATGTAATCACTTGTGATAAACTTTGATTAAGTGATTGGGCAATTGTATCAATATCATTTGTTACCCTACTTAAAGTATCTCCACTAGAATGTCTATCAAAATAACTTAAAGGCATTCTTGACATCTTCTTAGATAAAGAGCTTCTTAAATCATAAGCAACTTTTTGTGAAATCGAAGATGTAATAAATCCTTGAATAAAACTAAAGAGTGCACTGACAAGATAGAAACCAACAAGAATCAAACAGATCATACCAATATAATCAAAATCAATTCCTCCTGTATTACTTACCTTGGCCATAATTCCTTCAGATAATTTATCTGTTGCTTTAGCAAGAATCTTTGGTCCTACAATTGTAAAAATCGTTGATCCTACCGCAAAAATAATAACAACCGCTAATTTAAAATAATAAGGTTTTAAATAAACAAATAATTTCTTTAATGTTCCTTTAAAATTCTTGGCTTTTTCACCATTACCTCTCATTCCACGACCCATTGGTCCACGAGGCCCTTGTCTTCTTCTTTCATTACTCATGACTTAGTTCCTCCTTAGATAATTGAGAATAGGCAATTTCTTGATAAACCTGACATGATTTCATTAATTCCTCATGTGTCCCTTTACCAACAATTCTTCCTTCATCAAGGACAATGATTTGGTCTGCATCCATAATAGAAGCAATACGTTGTCCTACTAATAAAACTGTACTTTTTGTCTTTTTAACAAGTTGATTTAATTCTTGACGAAGTTTAGCATCTGTTTTGAAATCAAGTGCTGAAAAACTATCATCAAAAATATAAATATCTGGATTTTTCGCAATAGCTCGAGCAATCGCAAGTCTTTGTTTTTGACCACCAGAAACGTTTGTTCCACCTTGTGAAATTTCCATATCAAAACGTTCTTCTTTTTGATCAATAAATTCTTTTGCTTGAGCAACTCGAATCACTTCTTCTAATTCTTCATCTGTTGCCTCTGGTGCACCATATTTTAAATTAGAACGAATTGTTCCAGAAAATAAGTTTCCTTTTTGAGAAACAAGTCCAATACGATCACGTAATTCATGTTGTGTCATCTCACGAACATCAACCCCTGCAACCTTAATACTTCCTTCACTGACTTCATAAAAACGAGGTACTAAATTAATAAGTGTTGATTTTCCTGAACCAGTAGAGCCAATAAAGGCTGTTGTTTGTCCAGGTTTAGCAACAAAATCAATATCTTTTAAAACCGGTTCACTCGCCCCTGGATAAGCAAATGAAACATGATTAAATTCAACAAGTCCTTTTTTACTTTCATCTAAAGCAACTGGATTTGTTGGATCTTGAATCGTTGGCTTAGTTTCAATGATTTCATAAACACGATTAGCAGCAACACTAGCTCGAGGTAACATAATAGCAATCATTGCAATCATTAAAAAGGCCATAATAATTTGCATTGCATATTGCATAAAGGCCATCATTTGTCCAATTGCTAAATTACCTAAATCGATTTGTTTAGAACCATAATAGACAATGACTAAAGTAACGACATTAAAGATAAACATCATAATCGGCATAATAGAAGCCATTGATCTATTAACAAATAAGTTTAAATTTGTAACATCTTTGTTGGCTTTATCAAAACGATCTTCACTATGTTTTTCATTACCAAAAGCACGAATAACAAGCATTCCTGATAAATTTTCACGCATTGTGAGATTTAAACGGTCAATTAAATTTTGAATAATTTTGAATTTTGGCATAACTACAGCAAACGCAACCGCCATCACACCAAAAATAACAAGAATAACAACCGCAATGATCCATGTCATTGATGGTGATTCTTTTAAAACTTTAATTAAAGCCCCAATACCAATAATTGGTGCAAAACATACAATACGTAAAAGCATCATTGTCACCATTTGTACTTGAGTAATATCATTTGTTGTACGTGTAATAAGTGACGCTGTTGAAAAATGATTAAATTCTTCATTAGAAAAGCTTTCTACTTTTTCAAAAACATCTTTTCTTAAAGCTCGCGCTACACCAGCACCAACTTTTGTCGCAAAGAAAGCTACAGAAATGGCAGCCACTGTTCCAAGTAAAGCAATTCCTAACATCTTTAAACCTGTTTTAAAAATATAATCGGTTTGTACTTTGTCAATGTCAGCACCTAATTTTTTATATTCAGCTTTAACACCATTACCGGCTGCAATTTTTAAAGTACTTTCACCCATTGTATCTATTCTTGTATCCATGTCTTCAAACATCTTTGATTTTTGACTTTCATCCATAAAAGAAATCGCATCATAAACACTCATATTTGGAGGTAATTGTCCAAATTTTTCTTGATACTCTTTACTAGAAGTATCCATACTATCAAGCGAAGTAATAATTAACATCGGTTTCATTAAAATATCTTCTAATTCACTTTCTTCATCACTTGATAAATCTTTCAATTGATAAACTGTTTTTCCTTTAGCCTTAGGAAATGTATCAATGATATCTTGATTGACTTTACTAACTTTTTTATAATCTTTTTTTACTGTTTTTTGATCCTTTTGATCAACAAACAATAATAAATGTTGATAAGTTTCTTCCGTTAAAACATCTGAAACAGGTGAAGCAAATCCCCCTGCTTGAATTCCCACTGAAACAATATCACTCATATAATCTGGTAAAGTTAATTCAGTTTGTGCTTGTACAAACAATAAACAAATACAAGCAAGAATTAAATACCAGAATTTCTTTAAATATCCTTTAATCTTGAACATCTAACTCCTCCTTCATTAAACGAATATTCTTTTCAAAGATTTGACAATACGTTTTCATTCTATCTAAATCTTCTTTATTTATTCCTCCAAATAAGCGTGTTGTAAACATTTTCATGCCATCTTTACAACTTTTAATTTCATTTTTTCCCTTTTCTGTAATATGTAATGAGACATTTCTTTTATCATGTCTACTTACAACTTTTTCAATAAAACCCGCCTTTTCTAAACGTTGTAATCTTACTGATAATGTAGCTGGTGTAATTTTTAAACGTTCTGCAAGTATTTTTTGATTCGGATGATCAAAATGATCAATAAGACCTAACAAATAACACTGATCAGCAGATAATCCTTCCCTATTGCTTTTTTTACTAGTAAGTTCTTGAATATTTTTATGGAGAGATTTAAATTGTAAAAAGATTTCTTTAATATCCTCAAATTCCAATAGATCCATAAGACACCTCCTATTAGTTAGTATACTAAACATTATAGTTAGCGCACTAATCAATGTCAATATATTTAGTACGCTAATTATTTTTTTATAAAAAAAAGGAGTCTTAACTCCTTACTTGTCCATTTCCATAAATCATATATTTTGTAGAAGTAATTTCCTGTAAACCAAGTGGGCCTCTGGCATGAAGTTTTTGTGTAGAAATACCAACTTCTGCCCCAAAACCAAACTGTCCCCCATCACTAAAACGTGTAGAAGCATTATGATAAACACAAGCCGAATCTAAAGACTCCATGAAATATTTTGCTGTTTCTTTATTTTCGGTAATAATCGATTCTGAATGTTTTGTTGAATAGTTATAAATATGTTCAATCGCTTCTTCAATATCATCTACAACTTTTATATTACAAATATAATCATCATATTCTGTAGCATAATTTTTTTCAGTAGCTTCTAGACAATCTATGATTTTTCTTGTTTTTTCATCACCATAGATTTGTACATTTTTAAAGAGTTCTTGAAGTTTTGGTAAGAATTCTGGTGCTACTTTTTGATGAACAAGAATCGTTTCAATTGCATTACATACAGATGGTCTTTGGATCTTTGCATTTTTTGCAATTTCTAAAGCCATATCAAGATTGGCTTCTTGATCAACATAAAGATGACAAATTCCTGCTCCTGTTTCAATTACTGGAACAGTTGCATTTTTAACAACATATTGAATAAGCCCTGCACTTCCACGAGGAATAATGACATCTACATAATCATGGGCTTGAATTAAATCTAAAGTTTCTTCACGCTTTTTTGTTTCAATAAGAGTAACCGTATGTGTTGGTAAAACATCTTGAATAGCCTCATTTATAATTTGAACTAAGATGCGATTTGAATGAATGGCTTCTTTACCACCTTTTAAAACACAAACATTGTTTGTTTTAATACATAAACTGGCAATATCTACTGTTACATTAGGTCTTGATTCATAAATTACCCCAATCACTCCTAAAGGAATTCTGATTTGTTGAATCACTAAACCATTGGGTCTTTTAATTTCTCTTACAAGAGTTCCAATAGGATCTTGTAAATCAATTACTTTTAAAATATCTTTTGCCATCGCTTCAATACGTTCTTTATTTAATAATAAACGATCAACCATTGATTCTTTAATACCATTATTTTTAGCTTCTGCAATATCTTTTTGATTTTCTTGAATAATCAATTCACTTTTTTGAATTAATGCCTCAGAAATATTTTTTAAAGCTTTATTTTTTACTTCTGGTTTAACATTTTGCATAAAACGACATGCTTTTTTAGCTTCTTTAAGTTGTTCCCTAATCATAATTTCACCCCTTATTAATGACTAGATTATCTGCATGAATCACTTCATCATAATCTTTATAATGTAAAATACTTTCTATTTCATTACTATGATGATCTTTAATCAATTTTAACTCATCACTTGAATAATTCGTAATACCTCTTGCTATTAAGTGTCCTTTAAAAGAAAGAACATCAATGACACTACCTTGCATAAATGAACCTTCAACTTCTTTTATTCCTTTAGGTAGTAAACTTGTATGTGTTTTTAAAGCCTCACATGCACCATCATCAACAATGACTTTTCCCTTAGGAGAACTACGATACATGATCCAATGATCTCTAGCACTTAAAGTGCGCCCCGCTTTTCCACTAAAATATGTTCCAATTTGTTTTCCTTCTAATAAATCAATAAGAGCTGTTTCATTGTTGCCATTAACGATGGCCATATCTCCTCCATAATCATTAACGATTTTTGCAGCACGTAATTTTGTCACCATCCCACCTGTACCAAATTGACTACTTGAATCTTTCGCAAAGTTCATAATTTTATCATCCACAAGTTCAATATCACTTAATAATTTTGCATTGGAATTGGTATGAGGATTATCATTATAAAGTCCATCAATATCTGAAACTAAAACAAGTAATTGTGCATCTACAATAGGTAATAGCAAGGCAGATAATGTATCATTATCTCCTACTTTGATTTCATCTACCGCTAATGTATCATTTTCATTAATAATAGGAATCACATCATAATCTAAAATAGAAGATAAAGCATAGCTTAAATTCATCAAACGTTTACGATGATCAAAATCATCATGATTTAATAAAATCTGTGCACATTTTAAATGAAACAATGAAAATAAATCTTCATAAATTTGCATCAAATGTGCTTGTCCAATAGCCGCAAGTGCTTGTTTTTTAGAAATTTCTTTAGGTTTTTCACTTAAATTTAAAACACCCATTCCTGAAGAAATCGCTCCTGATGAAACAAGTGTTACTTTTAACCCTTTACGTTTTAAAATAGCTATTTGTTGGATGAGTTTTAAAATTCTTTCTTTATCTAGTTGTCCATCTTCATTACACAAAGAAGTCGAACCAATTTTTATAATAACATGTTTAACATGTTCTAAATTTCTCATGTTTACACCTACTTTTCATTTTTTCTTATTATACAGAAAAGAAAGGCAATTGACAACAAGTGAATACATTTGAAACACTTTTATAGCTATTATAATTTTTTATTATTATCTTTCATATATCTAGATAAATGATAAAATAGAACATATTTATTAAGGGGGAAAAATTAAAATGAATCTCATAATTCCAGAAAATTATGATCCTGTGTTGTCTTTAAGACAAACACAAGAAGCAATTAAATACATAAGAGATACATTTCAAAAAGAATTTGGAAGAGCTTTAATGTTAGAAAGAATTTCAGCACCACTTTTTGTTCAAAAAAGTAGTGGTTTAAATGATAATCTAAATGGTGTAGAAAAACCTGTTTCTTTTAAAATTAAATGTTTTGAAAATGATGATATTGAAGTTGTGCATTCACTTGCTAAATGGAAAAGAATGGCACTTAAAAAATATGGTTTTGGTGTTCGTGAAGGACTTTATACAAATATGAACGCTATTAGAAAAGATGAAGAAGTTGATAACCTACATTCTTACTATGTTGATCAATGGGATTGGGAACGTGTCATCGAAAAAGAAGATCGCAATATTACAACATTAAAAAATCATGTTAAAAAGATTTTTAAAGTCATTAAACATATGGAACATGAAGTTTGGTATAAATACCCTCATGTTGTTAATCGTTTACCAGATCGTGTCCATTTCATTACTGCACAAGAATTAGAAAATCAATATCCTGATTTAGCAGCTAAAGAAAGAGAAAATAAAATTTGTAAAGAATTCGGGTGTGTCTTTGTTATGCAAATCGGTAATGTTTTACAAAGCGGGCAAAAACATGATGGACGTGCACCAGACTATGATGATTGGAAACTCAATGGTGACTTGTTATTCTGGTACGAACCATTACAATGTGCCTTAGAAATCTCATCAATGGGTATCCGTGTGGATGAAGATTCTTTAGTAGAACAACTCAAAAAAGAAAACTGTGAAGATCGTTTAAATCTTCCATATCATCAAGCCATCGTGAATAAAGAATTACCTTACACTATCGGTGGTGGTATTGGTCAATCAAGACTTTGTATGTTACTTTTAAATCGTGCTCATATTGGTGAAGTACAAGCAAGTATTTGGCCTCAAGAAATGATCGATGAATGTGAAAAAAATAATATTCATTTATTATAAAAAAAATCTATCCATGCGATAGATTTTTTATGTCTAAATAAATAATAAAGGATTCCTACAAAAATAAGGAATCCTAAAATAAAGAAAGCAAATAACCCACTTATAACTCCACAAAGTAAGACTGTCATCAATAATATGATTATAATATAAACTAAAAGAAATATTTTTTAAATTTCCTACCATTTCCTTTAGGAAATGTACTCTTTGTTTCTTTTTTTATCTCTTGTTTAAAATCATCAACAACTTGTTTGTTTTGTTTTTGTTGTTTCATCTTCAAAATGAATAATTACTTTTTCTTCTTTCATATTTTTTCTCAAAAAAAAAAGAATTATAGTTTAAAACTATAATTCTAATGTATCACTCTTTTTATATCATAAATTCCTTGAATACGTTCAAGATTAGCAATTGCACGATTTAAATGTTCAGCATCATCAACACCAATCTTTAATTTAATTAAAGCTCTACCATCATCTGATGCATCCGCATGAATATTTAAAATATTGATTTTCATTTGTCCTAAAACCGTAATAATATCATTTAATAAATTTGTACGATCTAAGCCATCAATTTGTAAATCAGCATCAAATTTCAAATTAGAAAGTGATGCAAAATCCCAATAAACATCAATTAAACGGCTTTGAATTTCTTTTTGTTTAATATTTGGACAATCCACACGATGAACTTTGATTCCTTGTCCTTGAGAAACATAACCAGTAATTTGATCTCCAGGAATTGGATTACAACATTTAGAAAGTTGAATCTTTAATCCTGAAACACCTTTAACAACAACTCCATTATTAGATGTCGTTTTTTCTAATTTTTCTTTTTGTTCATTATTTCTTTGTAAGATTTTAGATAAGTTATCAAAGAAACCTGTTTTCTTTGGATTTACTTTTTCTAAAAGTGTTGCTACTGAAAGATTTTTCTTTCCAATAAAATAGAAAATATCATCTAAACTTCTTGCTCCAAAAGCACCTAAATATGTTTTATAAGTTTCTGAATCCAAGAATTTCTTTTCATCAAGTCCACGTTTTTTGATTTCATCTTTTAAGATTTTCTTACCATCTTCAATCGTATCTTTCTTAGTTTCAGCTTCTTTTTTAGCGAGGAAAGTACGAATTTTATTACGAGCTCCTGCGGTTCTTACAAATTTCAACCAATCTTCACTTGGTCCAGCGGATTGTTTGTTGGTTTTGATTTCACAAACATCCCCTGTATTTAATTTTGTATCGATAGGCACCATGACATTATTGACAATCGCGCCAACTGTATGATGTCCTACTTCTGTATGAATACGATAAGCAAAATCAACTGGTGTTGAACCGTTAGGAAGTTCAACAATTTTTCCTTGTGGCGTTAAAACATAAACATTGGCTTCAAAAATATCACGAGAAATGGAGTCATAATATTCTTTGGCATCGCCATCTTTGATATCATCTGACAAAGAAATAAATTCTCGTAACCATTGAAGTTTTTCTCCAATTTCTTTTTGTTCCGCTTTGGCAGAATAACCTTTGCCTTCTTTATAACGCCAATGAGCAGCAACCCCAAGTTCAGCAAGCTCATCCATTTCTTCAGTACGAATTTGGATTTCAAAAGTATTACCATCTTCGCCAATAACAGAAGTATGAAGTGATTGATACATATTTGGTTTAGGCATAGCAATATAATCTTTAAAACGTCCTGGAATTGGACGATAATGATCATGAATCAATCCTAAAACACTATAACAATCAAGTTTATTTTGTAAAATAATACGGAGTGCATAAAGATCATAAAGTTCATCAAAACGTTTATGTTTTTTAAACATCTTCTTATAAATACTATAGATAGATTTCGCACGACCTAAAATACGATATTGATAATGATTTTCCTTTAATAAGTTTTCAACTTCTTCCATCATCTTCGCCACAGATTCTTTTCGCTCATCTTGTTTTGTTTGAAGAAGTCGCGCAATATCATGATAAGCAATTGGATCTAAATAAGATAAAGAAAGATCTTCCAATTCTGTTTTAATATCGCTCAACCCTAAACGATGAGCAATCGGTGTATAGACTTCTAAAGTTTCTCGAGAAATACGTTTTTGTTTTTCTGGGGGCATGAATTGTAATGTACGCATATTGTGTAAACGATCGGCAAATTTGATCAAGATAACACGTATATCTTTAGCCATCGCAATATAGATTTTACGATGATTTTCAGCATATACATCTGCTTCATCTTTAAATGGCATTTTAGAAATCTTCGTAACACCTTCAACAAGGGTCGTTACTTCTTCTCCAAATTCTTTCACCATTTCTTCACGTGATACATCACAATCTTCCATGACATCGTGTAAAAGACCCGCTGTAATGGTAAGTGGTCCTGTTTGTAATGTTGATAAAATATAAGCAACCCAAATCAAATGAATTGTATAAGGTTCTCCACTTTTACGTTTTTGTCCTTCGTGTTTAACCATGATATAATCATAAGCTTTTTTAATAAGCTTCATATCATCTTCATTGGTAATATAGCGTCTACATGATTCATAGACATCTTCTATAGTGACTTTATCTCCAGCTTTTTTAAACTCTTTCATATTATAACCCCCTCATATGATAAAAGAGAGTTTCCTCTCTTTTATTTAATAAGTTAATACTGAATAGACATTATAGTCTTTTAATTTTTCTCTACCTTTTAGAGCTTCAAGTTCAATTAAAAAGGCAATTCCTACAACTTTACCACCAAGTTGTTCAACAAGTTGAATAGTTGCTTCAACTGTTCCACCTGTAGCAAGTAAATCATCAATAATAACAACATTTTCACCAGGTTTGATACTATCAGCATGAATATGAACTTCATTTTTTCCATATTCTAAATCATAACTTGCTGAAACTGTTTCTCTAGGTAATTTTCCTGGTTTTCTAACAGGTACAAACCCTGCATTTACTTTGTAAGCAACAGGACATCCAAATAAAAAACCTCTTGCTTCAGGACCAGCAACAACATCTACTTGAACTCCAAGCCCATCAATCCATTTAGCGAATGTGTCAATTGATTCTTTATAAGCTTCTTTATCTTTTAATAAAGGTGTTACATCTCTAAAAATAATTCCTTCTTCAGGGAAATCTTTAATATCTTCAATATATTTTTTAAAGTCCATTTTATGTACTCCTCCTATTTCTATTATAACAAACTTTTATTATCAAGGAAACTATTTCATATCCTCTATAATCATATTTATTGATTCTGTATTTAAATATTTATTAATTTTTAAAGTTCCTATTAAAGAAATTGTCTTTTTTTGTTGTAATTGCTCAATTTCTTTTGAACAATTAAAATAAAGTGCTTGTAAATTTCCTTTATTTAAAGGAATATCGAAACGTAAATGTTTCCCATCAGATAATACACGACTGGTAAAATTCGTAATATCTTTTAAAACAAATTTCATTTCTTCATTACATTGACCATACGGCTCTAACAATTCTAATTCTTTAACAGCTGGTAAAGTAAGCTCATTTAATTCAATTTGAATTCCTTCAAGAACTTTTTCATTAGAAAAAGTATGTGTTGTTAAGTAGGTATGCAATGCTTCTTTTAAAGTTAACACTTCATCTTTAGCTACTTGAAAACCACCCGCTAAAGCATGTCCACCATATTGTACAAAATAATCTTTTAAATCATCAAAAATTTGATTTAAAGGAATACTTTCAATACTTCTAGCACTTCCTCGATAGACTTCATTTTTTTTATCGTATTTCATCACAAAACTCGGCTTTTGAAATTCATGAGTATACTTTCCCGCAATTAAACCTACGATTCCTTCATGAACTTCTTGATCATAGCTATATAAAAATTCATCTTTTTGACTATTTTCTAAAATATTTTTGTATTGTTCATTTGTAAGAGATTGTCTTTTACTATTGATTTTTTTAGCGTATTGAGAAATTTGGATTGCAAATTTTTGATCGACATCCTTTAAAAAATAACATACTAAATGATTTGGATTAACAAGTTCTGGTAGTCTTCCAAAGGAATTGATCTTAGGTGCAATATTAAAACCTAAAGTTGTTGTATTATATTTTTGATTTTCACCAATTAAAAGTTCTAATTGAAGATATTTTTCTTCATTCATAAATTGCAGACCTCGCGAAACAAGCGATTTATTTTCATCAACTAAAGGCATCATATCTGAAATCGTCGTAATAGCTGCTAAAGAAAATAAATATTTATCATGTTTTCCAAGCAAACTACTGGCAAGTTTATACGCTAAAAAACCTCCACATATTTCTTTAAATGGATAATCCGGTGACATTTTTGTATGAATGATTGCACATGCATCCGGCAATTCGTCATAATCATGATGATCAATAACAATAACATCAATACCAAGTTCATTAGCTAAATCAATAGCTTCATACGCTTTAATACCATTATCTACTGTAATTAACAAAGAATATCCTTTTTCATACATTTGTTGAACTCTTTCTTTATTTAGTCCATAACCATCTTCAAAACGATTAGGAATATGATACCCTACTTTTTTCCCTAATTCTAAAAAAGCTTGAACAAGAATGGCTGTTGACAAGATTCCATCACAATCATAATCTCCATAAATACATATTTTTTCATCATTTTCCAAAGCTTCTTGTATACGATCTAAAACTAAATCCGCATCTAAAAACAATGAAAAATCATGATAAATCAATCTTTTTGAAGTATGTCCTTGAACATCTTGTTCATTATATTCTCTTTGTGCAAAAATCTTTGCAAGTAAAGAATGTATTGAATACTTTTGCATATATTCATTATAGTTATGTATTTCTTTTATATCCCAGTTCATAAAATCTCCTTAAATAAAAAATAGTTGTTACCAACTATTTTGAAATGAATTCTTGAAATGCTGCTAAATCGAGTGTACTTGCTTCTTTAACTGCTTGTATACTTAAATAATCAAAAATTTCCGAAAATTGTAAATTCATTACATTATCAATAATATCACACATTGGTAGACTCTTTTGAGATTTCCATTTAATATTGAATAAATAATCTCTTATTTCTTTTTCGGATATATTATCTATTTTTTGCTTACGAAACTCATGAGCTTTTAATTTGATTAGAAAATCTAAATCATATTTACCAAATTTATAATCCAGTTTTTCATTCATGATAAACCAACTCCCACTTCGTCTATTATAGATGAAAATTCGACATAAAGGAAGTCTTTTATGAAAAGAAAACTTATCAATTCATTCATTATTCTTTCTGCTAGTTCAGCTATCTCTAAAATATTTAGTATTTTAAATAGAATGTTGCTTTCCAGGCTTCTTCCTTTAGAAGCCATGTCATTATATCTTGTCATTATGCCAACACTTTCTTTGTGTTTAACACTTGGACAGGTTGGGATTCCTTCTGCTGTTTTTCGTCTTATATTACATCCAAAATATAAAAACTACAAAGTCATTATTACCGCAATTATTCTATCCTTTTTTTCTGTCATTGTTATTTGTGGAACCCTCTTTATTTTAAGTCCTTTCATTGCTCATTCTTTATTAAAAAACGATTATACTCTTTATCCCATTTTATCCTTTTTAATTTTTATTCCATTGATTGCTATCAGTGGTATTATTAAAAACTATTATTTAGCCAAAGGGCATGTCTATGTCATTGCTAAAAGCCAAATTGTCGAAGAAACTTCACGTTTATTATTTACCTATTTATTTTTAAAAACTCCTTTAAGTTCATCCTTACCTTTTTTAGTAACAATCGCTTATTTATCAATGAGTTTTGGTGAATTGATGTCAATTATCTATCTACTTCTTTTAAGTCGTAAAAGATATTCTTTTACTCCTTTAAAAAACATAAATAAGCAAAACTTGATTATGAAAGATCTTTTAAACATTTCTTTGCCTTTAACAGGTTCACGACTTTACCATTGTTTTATGAATTTTTTAGAGCCCATTCTTTTAATTCATGTTTTAACTCGACTTGGTTTAACTCAAAACTTTATCCAAGACCAATATGCCATCCTTTCTGGCTATGTCGTCTCGATGCTTGTCACGCCTACTTTTTTTTGTACGATCATCTATCGCCTCTATTTGCCTATTGCTACAGATGATCTTTATTATCATAAAAGTAATACTTTTTTACATCTTCTTTATGCTTTACTTATTTGTTTTCTTATTGGTCTTCCTTTTACTTTAATTTTCTATTTCTTTCCAAAACGATCCCTTATGATTCTTTACAATACAACAAGTGGCTATCAACAATTAAAATACATGTCTTTTCCTTTTTTACTATTTTATTTACAAACACCCCTTTCTACAATTTTACAAGCTAAAAATAAAAATAAAGTGATGTTTATCATCTCTATGATTGAATGTACTTTAGAAATTATCTTAACTTATACTTTATCTCATTATCTTTATGTTAACACTATTTTGATTAGTTTATTTACAGGATTGATTACAACCTTAACTTTAAGTGCAATTTATTGTTTTAAAATAATAAAAGACACTTCTTTATCTTGAAGTGTCTAATTTTTTTAACCAATTTGAAAATACTTCTAAACCTTCTTTGACAATTTGTGAATCATTTGCAAGTCCAAAACGTAGATGATTTTCCACATCAAAGCAACATCCCGGTACAAAGAAGACCCCTGTTTCTTCTTGTAACTTTTCACAGAAAGTATTTGAATCTATTTTGTAATCATATTTTAGGAAACAAACTGTTCCATATTTTGGAATAACACAAGAAAGATGAGGATGAGCTTTTAACCATTCTTTCAAGTAACACTTATTTTCTTCTAAAATCTCACGATTTCTTTTTAAAATTTCTTTACTATATTTTAAAGTAAGTGCCCCTAAATAATCATTGATTGGTCCACTACTAATAATTGAATAATCACGTCTTTCATTGATTAAACGAATAAGTTCTTTATCTTTTGTTTTGATCCAACCAACACGAAGTCCAGGAGTTGATAAAACTTTAGAAAGTCCTGAGGTTGCTATTCCTTTTTCATAAAGATCACTAATGGATTCTTCTTGATAAAGTCCTCGATAGATTTCATCAACAAGAACATAGAGATCATGCTTTTTACATATTTGAATCAGTTGATGCATTTCTTCATGATCTAAAGTTGTTCCTGTAGGATTGTTTGGTAAATTCAAACAAATCATTTTTGTATTTTCTCTAATATTTTTTTCTAATTCTTCAAAATCAATTTTCCATTCATTTTCTTCTTTTAAATGAATAAAATCAACTTCTACCCCTAAAGATTCAGGAAAACTATAAAGTTGTTGATACGTTGGTAAAAATGATAAAATATGATCATTTGTTGAAAGTAATGTCATTAAAACAAGTTCATTGGCATTGACACCACCATGGCAAATAGCAATTTCTTCATCATCACCACTTTGATATAAACTTAAAATACCTTTTTTTAATTCATGAGAACCTTCAATAGCACCATAATCTAAAGAAAGATTCATTAAATCTTCTAATGAATCTTTCTTATCATACGCTAATAATTCCTTTAAAGTTAAAGATTTAGCAACTGTATCTGCTAAGTTATAGCGACAGTTATTTTCATGCAAAGTCATATAAGACTCTACTTCAAAACGTTGTAGTTTCACTAGTGCATAACCTTCTTTAAGAAATCTTGAGCACGTTCAGTTTTAGGATTTTCATAGAAAGCTTTTGCATCATTTTCTTCAACAATTTTACCATTTTCTAAGAAAATAACACGATCAGCAACTGTTTTAGCAAAGCCCATTTCATGAGTAACAACAATCATTGTCATTCCTTCTTTAGCAAGTTGTTGCATAACTTCTAATACTTCAATAACCATTTCTGGATCTAAGGCACTTGTTGGTTCATCAAAAAGCATGATTTCAGGGCTTGTACATAAGCTTCTCGCAATCGCTACCCTTTGTTTTTGTCCACCTGAAAGTTTATTTGGATATTCGTCTTTTTTATCTAATAAGCCAACTCTTGTAAGATAGTTACAAGCTATTTCATTGGCTTTTTCTTCCTCCATGTGGCGTACTTTTGTAAGTGAAAGTGTTAAGTTTTCTAAGACTGTCATATGTGGAAATAAATTGAAATGTTGGAAAACAAATCCCATTTTATTTCTTAATTCTTGATAATTAGATTTCTTTGGATCTAATACTTCTCCGTTGAGGTATACATGTCCTGTTTCTGGTACTTCTAAACCATGAATACATCTTAAAACTGTACTCTTACCTGAACCAGAAGGGCCAATTAAACACACAATTTCTCCTTTTTTGACTTCAAGAGAAACATCGTCAACCGCTTTTACTTTTTTAAATTGTTTTGATATATGTTCAACTTTAATCACTTTCAGCCAACCTCTTTTCTACATATCTACCTAAATAAGAAATACTAATTGTTATAATTAAATAATAAACAGCAACAATACAATAAGGAGACATAACGTCATAATATTGTGCTCCTACAACTTGTGCAGATTTTAATAATTCAACGGCACCAATACAACTGATCAATGAAGAATCTTTAATTAATGTAATAAATTCACTGATCATTGGTGGAATAATTCTTTTAAACGCTTGTGGTAAGATAACAAGTCTCATTGTTTGTTTATGAGAAAGTCCTAAAGTTTCACAAGCTTCCCATTGTCCTTTATCAACTCCATTAATTCCACTACGAATTAATTCAGTTGAATAAGCCCCACTATTAATTGACATAGCGATTGCTCCAATTAAAAAAACATTAATTCTTAAAACATTTCCTGTAAACGCTGTATAAATAGATGGAATAACTGAGAATAAAATCAAGATTTGAAGTAACATTGGTGTCCCACGAATGACTTCAACATACACATTTCCAATAATTCTAAAAATTTTATATTTAGATCTTTTTGCTGAAGATCCTAAAATCCCAAAAACAATACCAAATAAAAGGGATACAGCAGCGAGTAAAAGTGATACTACTGCACCCTTAGCAAAGTAAAGTAAGTTTTCAGGAGTAAACACTTTTGAAAAAGCTACAAACATTTCTATACCCCTTTTCTATAATTTTTTATTTTTCTAATGGTGATAAATCATATTTTTTACATAATTTATCGTAATCTTTTGAAGCTACGAATTTTTTAATACATTTATTCATTAATTTGATCATTTTTGTATTACCTTTTTTAGCGATAACATAGTTCTTTTCATCCATTAATGAACCATTTAATTGTGTAAAGTTTCCACTAGATACATATTGTTTAGCAACACCTAAGTCAACGATTGCTGCATCATATTGATTACTTGCTAAACCATTGAAAATATCTTGAACATTTTTCATTGAAACAACTTCAGCATTTTCAACTTCTTTGGCAGCTTGTTCACCAGTAGCTCCAGTTTGAGCAGCTAATTTTTTACCAACTAATTGATCATTTGAAGTAATTGAAGAACCATTTGGTACAACAGCAACTTGTTGAGTTCCTAAATATGGATCAGACCATTCAACAACTCTATCTTCACTATAAGTAAAACCAGAAATACCCAAATCAATTTGATCCCCTTGAATTTGAGTAACAATGTTATCAAAATCCATTTGTTTGAATTCTAAAGAATAAGTTTTACCTTCCATATCAGATAAATAACCTTCAAATAATTTGACCATATCTACGTCAAAACCAACGATTTCACCTTTTTTGTTTAATGATTCATAAGGTGCATAATCAGGTGATGTCCCAATTGTAATTGTCACATCGGCATCATTTTTACTGCTTGATGAACATCCAGCAATAGCACAAGTCATCACAAGTGCTAACATTAATTTTAATACTTTTTTCATATTCTTTTCCCCTTTTCTACCCAATAAAAAACGTCTCCTAGCGATTGCTAAGAGACGAAAGATTCCGCGGTACCACTCTTGTTGATATGATAAACATATCCACCTCACCGTTAAAGCTGGTTAGCTTGTTATCCTATGTATTCAGATAACCCCCTCCAAAGTGCGCTTCATTTTATTTTCAATATCTAATTTCCACCAACATAGACTCTCTAACATATCCAATAAAACTACTCTCTTTTTCATTGAGTTTATTTATATACCTGTATTATAGATAATATTTAAGCTTTGTCAACATTCCTCAATTATTTTTTTGATAAAATTCCTCAATTATTTCTTTGATAAAACTTTATCATTGAAAGAACGTACTGCCTTCATTGCTTTTTCTAAAGGAGCATTCATTCCTTGTAATTGTTCTAAAACATCATCGAGTTGTTGATTTGCTTCTTGAATACTGTCTCTTGTATCTTGAACTGTTTGTTTAGTTTTCTTTTTGGCATCACCACTATGAAGTAAAAAGAAAATACCTAAAGACATACATACAAAAATACCAATAATGATTAAAAAATCTTTAATTAGTTCCATAATCTCACCCATCTTTAGTATAGCCTATTTTGTTTAATCAATCCAGCCAAAATGACGACAAGCATATTCAATACCGTCATCATCATTTCTTTTGGTTATAAAATTTGCGACTGCTTTGACTTCATCGATTGCATTACCCATAGCAATACCTAAAGGAGCTTGGTCAATCATAGAAATATCATTTAAGCCATCCCCAAAGACCACAATATCCTTTTCATTTCCCTTTAATAAATGAACCATTTCTAAAATACCTTTATATTTATCTGCTGGTTCGATGATGATTTGTCCTTTAAAATAACGCATATATTCCAAAGTTCCTAAATCCAATAATTTTTCTTCTTGTTCACCACATTCAATAAATACTTTATAAATTTCCTTTACTTGATGAAAGTCTATACTTTCATCAACAGCTAATTTTACCGGAAGTTTTTGATCTTTTTGATCACTTTGATTCGTATACAAAACAGCTTCATTTCCTAAAGCAACTGCAAATGGTAAATGATGTTCAATACATTGATCAATGACACGATTGGCTTGAACAAAATCTATCGGTTTAATATATTGAAGTTCGTTATGTAAAGTAATACCATTTCCTCCATCTGTTACTAAACAATCAATATGGGCTTCTTTAGCAGCATCCATCGCCATATATTGTGCTCTTCCTGTCGCAATAGCAACAAAATGCCCATTTTCTTTTAACTTATCTAACGTACGATATGTGCTTTCTAAAATCTTTCCTCCTGGATTATCATCTAAAAGTGTTCCATCAATATCAAAAAAAATATATTTTCTTTCCATGTTACTTTTCTCCTTTAAATTGCATATTATATAATCTTGCATAATTGCCATTTAATTTCATCAACTCTTCATGGTTTCCTTGTTCTTCGATGCCATTTTCCGTTAAAACACAAATATGTTTGGCATTTTTAATCGTTGATAAACGATGCGCAATAACAAAAGTTGTACGATCTTGAGATAGTTTTTCTAAAGATTCTTGTACAATACTTTCACTTTCATTATCTAATGCACTTGTTGCTTCATCAAAAATAAGAATTGGTGGATTCTTTAAGAAAACACGTGCAATCGAGATACGTTGTTTTTGTCCACCTGAAAGTTTGACCCCACGTTGTCCACAATCCGTATCGTAACCTTCTTCTAATTCCATAATAAAATCATGAGCATTGGCTTTTTTAGCGGCTGCAATGACTTCTTCATCACTTGCCTCTAAATTTCCATAACGAATATTATCCATGATGGTTCCTGTAAATAAGTAAACATCTTGTTGAACAATCCCAATATTTTCTCTTAAAGATTGTTGTTTGATTTCTTTGACATTGATTCCATCAATCAAGACATTTCCTTTCGTTGCTTCGTAAAAACGAGGAATCAAAGAACAAATCGTTGTTTTACCAACTCCTGATGAACCAACAAAAGCAATATACTCTCCTGGTTTTACATCCAAGTTAATATTATTTAACACATAAGGTGTTTGTTCATTATAGCGAAATGAAACATGATCAAACATGACATTCCCTTCAACATGTTGTAATACAACTGCATTTTTTGTATCTTGAATATCTGGTTCAATTTCTAATATTTCCATAAAACGTTCAAAACCAGTAACACCTTCTTGAAATTGTTCAGTAAAGTTTAAAAGTTTTTTTACAGGATCTATTAAGTTCGTGACATAAAGTAAAAAGGCAATTAAATCTGCAACATTAATACTTCCATAAGAAATAAATAAGGTTCCAAAAAAGATAACCGATACTGTAATTAAACTTGTAAAAGAAGTAAGTCCTGCATTGTATCTTCCCATATAATAATAACTATTTTTCTTAGCACTTACATAATGTCCATTTTGTTTATCAAAACGTTCCAACTCTTGATCTTCATTCGCAAAACTTTTAACAACACGAATTCCTGATAAATTGTCTTCAATGCGTTCATTGATATCACCAATTCTCTCTTTATTTCTTTTAAAAGCTTTTTTCATCTTTTTATTATAATACCAAGCAAATAAAAACATAAATGGTAAGATTGCAAATAAAATTAAAGTCAGTTTGACATTAATATAGGAAAGTAAAATAAAGGCCCCTATAAACTTAATAATTGAAATGACGATATCTTCTGGTCCATGATGATAAAGTTCAGTTAAAGAAAATAAATCATTCGTTAGACGTGACATCAATTGTCCTGTGTTTTGTTCATCATAAAAGCGAAAAGATAATTTTTGATAATGACTAAATAACTCATTACGTAAATCTCTTTCCATATAGACACCCATGACATGTCCTAGATAACCTATAAAATAATTACAAAAATATTCAACAACGATCAAACAAAGCATAAAAATCCCTAATAAATAAATTTTAGAATAATCAATTTTTGGTTGATTTAAAATCGTTCCTGTAATATAGCGTGTAATCATAGGATAAACAAGTGTGATAGCTGCCGAAACCATCGCACAAAACATATCTTTAAAAAACAAAACCTTATAGTTTGTATAATAAGATAAAAATTTCTTCCATCTTCCTTTCATATTAAAACACCTCCTTCATATATTTTTACAAAGAATGATTATTTTTTCTAGTTAAAAATGATTATTTTTAAAATATGAAAAAGGAGGCTTTTTCATGAACCACGTTTCTTGGACTTCTATTCTAATCGGTCTGGCACTTTTTTTATTTGGTATCGACTATCTTTCTCTTTCTTTACAAGAACTTTCACCAACCCGTTTAAAAAATCTTCTTGCTAAATGTACTTCTTCTACTTTTAAGGCTATTCTAATTGGTTGTTTTATAACTTGTATCATTCAATCAAGTTCTGCCACAACTGCTTTAACAGTGAGTTTAATCAATGCAAACCTCTTGACCTTTTCGCAAAGTATTGGCATTATTATGGGAGCCAATATTGGCACAACTATAACAGCGTTTATTGTAGGTTTTGATCTTTTTCAATATGCCTCTTTCTTTTTGATTATTGGTGCTTTTTGTTTATTATTTTCTAATCATCCTAAAATAAAAGGCCTTGCACAAATTCTTTTTGGGCTTGGTTGTTTATTTTATGGATTAGAACTTATGTCAATGCATCTTGAAGCTATTACTAAACTTCCTGAATTTATGAAATTAGTAACACTTTTTACAAATCATCCAATTCTAGCCATGTTTGGTGGAGCCATCACAACTGCTCTTATTCAATCATCAAGTGCCATGATTGCTATTGTCCAACAAATGTATCATTTAAAAGCCATTTCCCTTTATGTTTCTATTCCTTATATCCTTGGTTGTAATATCGGTACAACCATTACCGCTTTTCTTTCTGCCCTTAAAACCAATTCATCTGCCAAAAAAGCTGCCCTCTTTCATTTTCTCTTCAATGTAATTGGAACTACTTTTTTTATGATTTTCCTGACTCCTTTTTATCATCTTTTTTTAACATTTCGCTTTTATATTCCTATTTCACCTCGTCTGCAACTTGCTTTTATTCATGGCTTCTTTAATATTGTTACTACACTCCTTATTTTTCCTTTTTATAAGCATATAATTACATTGATTGAAAGTTGTTTCAAAAAGAATTGTTAAGGTTTTGTAAAGAAACTTAACATAATCTTTACACAAATTTAACATTCCTTTAAAATGAGATGTATAGGAGTGTGATTTTATGACATTAGCAGATATCAACTGGCCTTTAATTCTGGCAGGGCTTGGTTTATTTTTATTTGGTATCGATTATATGGGTGATGGTTTAAAAAGTTATGCCGGAGATAAATTAAAGGACATTATTGATAAATACACCTCAAGTCCTGTAAAAGGAATTTTAATTGGGGCTTTAGTTACGTGTTTAATTCAATCAAGTTCAGGAACAACAGCCCTTACAATTGGATTGATTCGTTCTGGTTTAATGAATTTAAATCAAGCAGTAGGAATTATCATGGGGGCCAATATTGGAACAGTTATTACTTCTGTTTTAGTTGGTTTAAAGATTTCTAAATATGCGGTTTATTTCATTATTATTGGTGCGTTTGTTTCTATGTTTTCTAAAAATAAAAAGTCAAAATACTTATCACAAATTATTTTTGGATTTGGTTGTTTATTCTATGGATTAGATTTAATGGGTAACAATTTATCAATGATTTCTGAAGTTCCAGAATTTACACAAATTACAGAATTCTTAATGAAAAGTCCTTGGCTTGGTTTACTTGGTGGAACAATTCTTACATGCGCGATTCAATCATCAGCTGCAACGATTGCCATCGTTCAACAAATGTATGGTGCCGGCGCTATTGGTTTAAATATTGCTTTACCATTTTTATTTGGATCAAATATTGGAACAACGATTACAGCGGTTCTTGCCTCTATTGGTGGATCTATTCCCGCTAAAAGAGCAGCGTTCTTCCACGTTTTATTTAACGTCATTGGTTCTGTTCTATTTATGATTGTTTTATCACCATTTACCATGTTGATTCAATATATTAATTCAGTAAGTACCATGTCTCCTGAATTACAACTTGCAGTAGCTCATGGTATCTTTAACATAGTAACAACCATCTTGTTCTTTCCATTTATTAATAAGATTGTTGTTATTATTAAAAAAATCATTCCAAATCATTCAAAAGAATTACAAATGGATTTATCAGAATTAGATCCTCATGTGGTTCAATTGTTCCCTTCTCATGCTTTAGCTATCGCTAAAAACAAGATTTTAGAAATGGGAACTATTACTGTTGAAGCTTGTGAAAATGTTAAAGAATACTTTATTTCTAAAAGTTCTACTGCAAAAGAAACAGTTGAAGAATTAGAAAATGCAATCAACTTATTAGATAAAAAGATTGCTGAATATTTATTACTTATTTCACACGAACAATTAAACGATCATGATTCAAAAGAATATTTTGCTGATATGAAATCAATTAAAGATCTAGAACGTGTCGGTGATTTATGTATTAACTTAACTCAATTCTTTGAAGCTGTTTATGATGAAAAAGATGATTTTTCATCAGAAGCTAAAGATGACATTATCGCCATGATCAATATGGATATTGAAATGTTGAATCATGCAATGGTTGCTTTTGATAAACATGATTTAGATGATATTATTTATGTTGATGATCATGAAAGTAATTTAGATTATTATAATAAAAAAGCAAAACAAAGACATATTCAACGTGTTACTAATAAAACTGAAAAATCAGTTATTGTCAATTCTACATACGTTGATATCTTATCTAACTTAGAGCGTATTGGTGATCATTGCCAAAACATTGCTGAATCTTATATGTTAGAAGAAGAAAACTTCAAACCAGATTATGAAGTTGATTCTGCATTTAATCAATAGTCATGGATTTCCATGACTATTTTTGTTATGATGTAACAGTCAAAGGAGTCACATATGTATAAATTATTAGATTATGATATAACTGAATATAAACAATTAGAAAATACTTTAAATGAGTTATCTAAACAAGGTTACAATCCTACTTCTTTAGGTAAAATCAGCCGTTTTGAAAAAAATGAGAAACACTACTACTTCCATGTAGATTTACTAATCAAAAAACCGGCAACTCCTAAAAGAAAAGCATTACATGATTTTATTAATGAATATGAAAAACAAATGTTTGATTATTATGGTAAAATAGGAAAATTTATTATTTTTACAACAGATAATAAACGTGCTTTACCTAAAGAAAGACAAAAAGCAATTGATGAATACTTAAGTACTCGTAAAATCTCTGCAACCACTTATTTTGTTTTATGGATTTTCTTTTCTTTTTTTGTCGCACAGCTTGTTTTACAAAAAAATCAAATTCAAGAATTTCTTACAAATGGAAGTATTTTAATTCATTACTTACCTCTTCTTCTCTTTGCGACAATTCTTATTCGTTGCCTTTATAAAATTGTTTTAGCCTGTCAAAAAAGCTTTGGAAAGATTATTAAACATATCTTCTACGCTATGACTATAGTTACTTGTGTAGTTGCTATACTTGGATGTATTTTAGATATTACTGATAGAAAAGATATTCCTTTAAATCAAAATATTTTAACATTGCAAACATTTGATAAAGAAACAAATTTAAAAAAATATCCAAACTACAAATATACTAAAAGTTTTATTGTTGAATCTACTTCTTATTTTGAAGAAAACAACCAAGGTGATCTCATGTATAGTAAAGATTATTGTTTTAAATCAACTGACAAAACAAACACTTTCTTTAAACGTTATTTAAAAACGTATGATGATGTTCCTGTTATTAAAATTGATAAAAACACTTATCTCTTTAAACTTGATACATCGTATGATACTTTACTGTATAAAAAAGAAAATCATTTCTATTTTGTTTCTGCAAATTTCAGTTTAAAAAATGATTATCAAAATATTATTGAGTTTTATAAATAAACAAAAAATCCACCCCAAAGTGGATTTTTTATTTACCTGTAATAATAAGATAGATAAGAAGTAAAGCAATAATAATCATTGTTGAAATAAGGACACGTCTTTCAAATTCGCTATAATCATCATGATAAAGATAGTGTGCTAAATAGTTAAGAACTAACGCTATAAGCAAAAAGATTCTTCCAACCATAAAATAAGACGTATTCATCACCACCGGTTCAATAAGCAATAAAACATCAACCAAATTGATTTTATATTTATGATGTGGTTTGCAAATTTTATACAGTAATTTCTTCATTAATAAAACGTACTCACTTCTTCTATTGTTTTTCTTTTTGGCATACTTGGTTCAATATTTGGATAACCCACACCTATGACAGAAACAATCGTTTCTTGCACAGGTATTTCTAAAAGTTCACGAATCGCTCTTTCATCCCTGATTCCCATAACAAGTGTTCCTAAACCAAGTTCAGTTGCTTTAAGAATTAAGTTTTGATTAGCTAGTCCACAATCATAAACACCCCAACCATTTTGTAATTCGTTGTCAGGACTTCCGTTTCTTTGAAAACCTGCTCGATCTTTAACAAATGTTGTCACAATTAAAACAGGAGCATCAGCTATATTTTTTTGATTAAATTCAGGTAAACATTTTTTCTTAAATTGTTCCAACATTTCTTTTGATTGAATAACATGATATCGTGGTGTTTGACTATTTTTCCAACTTTCTGAATAGATAGCTGCTTGAATCATTTCTTCAATTTTTTCTTTTTCCACAGGTTGTTGTTTATATTTACGAATACTTCTTCTTTGTTGTAAAATATTTTGTAACTCCATAATTTTCACTCTCCTACTTTTATTATAAAAGAAAAGACTATCGAATGATAGCCTTACTTATTTAATTCAATCATAAGCTCACAAATCTTATTTGAAAAAGCTACTGGATCTTCAATAGATAATCCTTCAATCAATAATGCTTGATCGAATAACAATGAAGCATAATCATTGATCTTATCTGCATTATTTTGATAAACATTTTGAATTGCCTTGAAAATATCATGATTTGGATTGATTTCAAGAATTCTACCTGCTTTAACATCTTGACCATCAGGCATAGCATTTAATACTTTTTCCATTTCAAAAGATACACCTTGATCAGATACTAAACATACTGGATGAGATTTTAATCTATTTGATACTTTAACATCCACTACTTTATCTTTTAAAGCTTCTTTTAATGATTCTAATAATGATTTATTATCTTCATTGATTTTTTCTAATTCTTTCTTTTCTTCTTCACTATCTAAGTTTAAATCACCTTGAGCAACATTCTTAAATGCTTTAGAATCATAATCTCTCATCATTTGAATCATAAATTCATCAACATTATCCATCATGTATAAAACATCATAGTCACGATCTCTAACAGCTTCTACTTGAGGTAAATGAGAAATCTTTTCTTTTGTTTCACCACTTGCAAAGTAGATTTCTGTTTGTCCTTCTTTCATGTTTTCAACATATTCTTTTAAAGTAATCATTTTTTCTTCTTTACCAGAGTAGAATAAAAGTAAATCTTGTAATTTATCTTTTAACATTCCATAGCTTTGATAAATACCAAATTTTAATTGTAAGCCAAAGTTTTTAAAGAATTTTTCATATGTTTCACGATCTTTTTTCAACATATTTGTAAGTTCACTTTGGATTTTCTTTTCAATACGATCAGCGATGACTTTTAATTGACGGTCATGTTGTAACATTTCTCTTGAAATGTTTAATGATAAATCTTGTGAGTCTACTAAACCTTTAACAAATCTAAAATGTTCTGGAATTAAATCACTTGCTTTATCCATAATGAAGACACCACGGCTATAAAGTTGTAAACCTTTTTCATAATCATTAGAATAGAAATTCATCGGTGGTTGACTTGGAATAAATAATAAAGCATCATAAGAAACATTACCTTCTACTGATGTATGAATAACTTTCATTGGATCAGAGAAATCATTGAATTTATCTTTATAGAATTCATTATATTCTTCATCTTTAATATCTTTTTTATTTCTTTTCCATAAAGGAACCATTGAATTTAATGTTTTATTTTCAACGACATCTTCATATTCATCACTATCTTCTTTTTTCTTAGATGTTGTCACATCCATTTTAATTGGATAATGTACATAATCAGAATATTTTTTAACAAGAGATTCAATATGATATTGATCTAAATATTCATCATAATTTTCTTCTTCTGTATTATCTTTTAAATAAAGTTTAATTGTTGTTCCTGTTGGTAAGTTATCTGTTTCAAAGATTTCATAACCATCACTTGCTTCAGATACCCAAGTATATCCTTGATCACTACCATAAGCTCTTGATGAAACTTCAACTTTTTTAGCTACCATAAATGCTGAATAGAAACCAACTCCAAATTGCCCAATGATATCAATATCATCACTTTCAGTTTCATTTTTGAATTTGAAAGAACCACTATTAGCAATCGTACCTAAATGTTCTTCTAGTTCTTCTTTATTCATTCCAATACCATGATCAGTAACAGTCAATGTTCTATTTTCTTTATCAAAAGCTAAATCAATTGTAAGATCACTTTTATTGATTTCAGAAATATTTTCTGTTAACGCTTTATAATAAAGTTTATCTGTTGCATCACTTGCATTAGAAATCAATTCTCTTAAAAAGATTTCCTTATGTGTATATATAGAATTAATCATTAAGTCTAATAATCTTTTCGATTCTGCTTTAAATTGTTTTTTTTCTGCCATAATATATCCTCCTTTAGCACTCCTGCTATTTAAATGCTAAAGATAGTATATTACTTTGCTTTAGCATAGTCAAGCACAGAGTGCTAATTTTTTAAGAAAATAAAATGATTGACTTACAATCATTTATTTCGACTACATTTTTGAGCATCTATCGCAAGAACAATCATTAAAACATAAAAAGCATCTTCGTCATGTTCTATTGTTAAAGAATATGTATCACTCATATGAAAGACTTCTTTATTAATTAAACCAATAATATTTCCTGAATAATCCACAATCTGATAATCCCATTCCCAAAAATTTCCTTCTATTTGCCAATCTTTATAATCTAAAATAAATTTAGGTTTAAAGAAAGTAAACTCTTTGGTAATTTTACCAATATATTCATCATTTTCATATAAAGCAAAACGTGGTAAAAACGTTAATATTTCTTCTTTGATCGTACCAATATGTTCACCATACTTATTATAAATAAAAAGTTTATGTCCAAAACTGAGTTGTCCTTTCACTGTATAGACAGTTTCCCCCTTTTCATCATATATATCATAACTGTCTAGCCATGAAAAAATACGCTGTTTAAATAATAGTTTCATAAGATTCCCTCCAATTATTTTAATAATGTCTGTTTCTTCTTGCTTTTTCAATATCTATTACAGTTGTTAAAATGACGAAATCTAAAATATCTTCCTTTAAATCAACTGAAATATCATATGTATCTAAAATATTTCATGATCTTTTTTCAATTCTTCCAATAAGATAATCATTTTCATCTTTTACTTCATAATTATATTCAACATATTCTCCACCAACATTCCATTTTCGATAATCCACTAAAAAATAAGGAATAAAATAAGAAAACTCTTTTTCTACAGCACCAATATATTCCTCATTTTTATAAATAAAAAAATAGCTGATTTAGGATCTTCTTCAATCTTAGCAACAATATTTTCATGAGCATCATATATATAAAGTTGAAACATAATTGCCATTTTTTTTATAATATATAACCATTCATTATTTTGATTTGTTACATAAAAGCGAAAAATAAAAGATGGTTGTTGTTTAAATAACAGCTTCATCTAGCTCACCTCTTACCCTAATTGTAACAAAAAAACAACAACACAAGCAAAGCTTATTTTGTTATAAAAATTATAAGTATTTAACTGTTTCAGCCAATTCTTTTTTTAAATGATGATTAGGAAGTGGTTCCTTTTGATTTCCATATCCTAAATCCAACATCATAACAACTTCTTCATTTTCAGGTAAATCTAAAGCTTTTTTCATTTCTTGAGGATTAAAGAAATTGATCCAACAACTATCAATTCCTGCATTATAAGCAGCCAACATTAAATGGGTGGCTACAATGGTAGCATCTTCAATTCCTGAATTTCTTTCATTACCTGGATAATCAAAAACATTGTTTTTATCATAAGCTACAACTAAAACAGTAGGTGCATGATAACGACAAGGTGTACATGCATCTATTTTATCTAAATATTCTTTTGATTGAACAACATAGATTTTTTGTTCTTGCAAGTTTTTAGCCGTTGGAGCAACTCTTCCTGCTTTCAATATTTCCATTAATTTTTCTTTTTCTATTTGTTGTGTAGAAAAATCTTTACATGAATATCTGTTTTGAATAACATCTTTAAATTCCATAATATATCTCCTTTTTTATTTTCTAATAAATATATTAAATATTTGAGTACATTTGGTAAAGAAAAATTATCAAATACTTGATGTTCTCTATAGAAAAAAGTTTACTAAATAACTTTAAAAATTTTTCTTACTTTCAAACTCTCCTCTTATCATGTTCTTACTTTTTATTGGTTTAATTTCTATATAAAAAGCCGTGGAGCTTCAAATTTTACGTAATTGGAACGAAGTCATCCACGACATATATATAATAGTATATATTTCAACTTAACAAAAGAAAAAACTGTTGATTTTTTATTTTTTTCAACAGTCTAAACAAATCATTTTATTTGATTTGCTTTTTTACTTATATATTAACTTATTAATTAATGATTTTTAAAACATCTTCTTCATTTGTAATATTAAATATATTCCGTGTTAATATATTTAGTTTTTCTAATGTTGCATTGGTTAGTTGTAATTCTAGATTATTTGAAATAGTTCCTAGTTTGATTTCTAATTGTTCTTTTAGTGTACTTCTCTTTTCTTCAAGTTTTCCTTCACTTCTACCTTCATTTCTAAATCCTTCTGCCATTCTTTCCATTCCTTCACACATATCGATTTCATCTCCTTCTGGTAAATCTCTAATTAAATCTAAACTTCCTGTAATGATGGCTGCATAAATAAAGTTATCTCTATTCATCTTTATTCTTCGGTGTAATCCTTCAAAGTTTCCTTTATACATCTCTTGGATAGCTTCTATAAAATATCTTGTTTGTTCATCTTTGATCTTACTGGTATCTATTTCTTTGACATCGACAACTTTGATTTTCCAATCATTAACATATTCTTTTAATTCTTCTGGTATATCAAAGTAATCATTTAATTCTAAAGGAGTATTCCATTTTTTATCTCCTGTATAAAAAACAATTATAACTTGAGGAACTAATCTTTTAAGCTTTTTGTTTTTTAACTGTTTTAAATACTCCAACATTTCATAGTTGCCACATCGTATCACCATATTCTTATCGATCGTACTTTGATGTTCAATACTGAAGAGACAACAGACACCATCAACATCTGTTTTTACGACAATGTTCCTTCTTCTTTTTTTATCTTCTGCACTCTTTGTATCATCGATAATAAGTGACATATCATTTTCATAACGTACAAGTCTTTCGGGACGAATGACTTGTTTTCCATCAAACAAGATGGCATTAGAAAAAGAAGCAAAATAGATATCATTACTGAAGAAGGTACGACAGGCACTATCAGGTGTTAAGTTATTTGTTAGGATCAATTTTATTACCTGCTTTCTTATTGATTTGAGGTAACTTATCTAGATTTGTTACAAATAAATTGTTTCATATATCCTTCTCTATTTCGTCTCGAATTTGTTTCGTATTTGTCTCAAATTTAATTCACAAATATTTCTTTTTTTATTATTTTATCTTTCCTTTTTCCTTCTTTCAATGGACGGATAGTCCAATGAATAATTGTTTCTTATACAATAAAAGCCTGTCAACAAATTATTTTGTCAACAGGCTAAATACATATTATTAGTCTAAATCAGCACCGTTTTTATTCTAATCTTTATCTTTCTATAAACCGCTATATACTGCCATTTATTTCTATATAACTCTATATAATTCTTATTGATTTTATAGTGTTTTTATAGCTGGTTCGTCCATTTGTCGTCCACACATTAAAAAATAATATAAAATTATGCTTCGCCCTTTACATAATGGTACTATTATGTTATAATATTCTTGTAAAGAAAGGAGGTAAGGATATGAATTTAGATGATTTAAAAAAATTGAGCGAAATCTTTAATAACTTCGCCCAACCCATAGCAACTCTAATTGTTGGTTACATCGGTTCAAAATATGTCAGCAAAAAGAGTTCAAAGAAGAGAAAGAAGAAATAATCTTCTTCTCTCTTTCTTCATCTAAATTATATCAAATAATATGAAAAAAGAAATAAAAATAATAATTCTGTTTTTAGGTATTATCCTTACACTGTTTAAAACTTATTGGTTTTTAGGAATGATATTAATGATTTTAGGCTTTTATTTATTAGGAAAGGAATAATTATGGAAAACAAAAAATTCGATCAAGCAAAATACATGAGAGAGTGGCAAAAAGAAAATATGAAACAAGTGAAAGCATCGTACAAAACTGAATTTGTAAATGATTTCAAAGAAGCTTGCAGAAAACTTGGAATCAAACAATCAGATGTTTTTAGAAATGCAATGTATAGTACAATTAAGAAAGCAGAGGAAATAAAAATGACAAAAGAAGAAATTAAACAAGAAATTATTTTAGATTTAGAAAAAGCGTATGAAGAAAAAAATGAATGTAGATATTATTTGGAACAACTTCCTATGGAAGGCGACTATGATAATGAAGTTCATGAATATATTAATAATTTAGAAAATGAAGTTAGACATCAAAATAAAGAAGATTTTGATTATTATGTAGATCAATTAGTTGATTACTATTATCAAAATCAAGAAATTTACTTTGATAATAATGCTGAATAAATAAAAGAACCTACCCAAATTAATGAGTAGGTCTTTTTAATGTAAATATTCAATTGTAAATATTGATGTCGAATAATCAATAGAGCATTTTTTGGTTGTAATACAATTAAATTTTTACAACTTTAATTATACTATTTAATTATTCGCTGTAAACTCCCCACTGCTCATTCATTTCTTCAATCTGATATTGATATTTCAAATTTTCTTGTTTTAATTTCTCAATTTGATTGTCTTTTTCTATGATTTGAGAATGATATTGAGTGTTTTTGGCAAGTAAACAAACAATCAATAAAAGTAATACAATGATAATAATCTTTAGTTTTTTCATTCTAAACACCCATTAATTTCAAAATAGTGTTTCTTCCTGCAATTCCATCAACTTTTAATCCTCTATCAGATTGGAATTGTTTAACTGCAGCTTCTAATCCGCTTCCAAACTTACCAGGACATTCAACCCCGTTAGGATCATATCCACGACACATTAGAGCAATTTCAACAGCAGTAACTAAATATTGAGTTTCTTTACGTTTTACATAGTGTTTACCTAAAGCCGATTTACTGTTTTTACCAAAAGCACCATCAACCTTTAATTTAGCTCCATAATCTAAATTAATAGCGTGTTGGAAGCATCTAGCAATATTTGCTTGAGTCTTAGGACCATATGCACCATCAGTTGCAATTGAATGACCTGTAAAGTTGATTGAATGTTGTTGACCTCTTGCAATCAAACTGTCTAAGTTATCATTTTTAGCAGCAGCTGGAACTACAGTGCCTGTGCCTAGTGCTCCAGTTGTAGAGTTAACAATGTTATTCTTGAATGTTTGCCATACGTTATCATTTAGTAAACCATTACAGTTTGGGCATAATTTACCATTGACATCGTAATGACGTACAACGTGATCAATATCAATATTGTATTTTTTCATCAATGCACGTGCTAACGCATAAGTATTAGCAAGAGTTTCATCACAAATGTGAACAGTACCATCTTTATGGTTATCGCACATCTCAATAGAAATTGAGTTATCGTTTTTAATCGTACCATAATATGGGTGGTGATTTGATTGACATTTACCACCAACTGCATAAGCAGCATAATTATCTGGAACACTTTGAGTTACTGAATCATCATCTACAAAATAATGAGCAGATGCTTTAACAACTTCCCTAGCAAAGTATTTACCATTCGATTCATCACTATCACCATCGTTAGAAGTGTAGTGAATGACCAACCATTTAATATCATTTGTATTACGTTGACTACCATAATTTTCTTTACGCGCTAAATTTTGTTTCATAACATATCCCATATGTTAATACCTCCTTTTTAAAATAAAAAGAGAGCATTTAACTGCCCTCTTTGCTTTGTAAATGTAGAAGCTCTATCTCATTTTTCATTTTGGTAACCATACCATTACCACCTAAAGCATGATATGCATCGTACATTTCATTGAAATTATCATATGCATATGTAGGAATTGAACCTCTTTTCATATACTTTTCATGATATTCAATCAGCTTTACTCTTAATAAGAGCATTGTACCTTTTGAGTTGGCTTCTCGCATTTCTCTTTCTTTTCTGATTCTTTCATCTCTTTCAATCGCATCTTGCTTTGCTTTTTTCTTTTGTTCCTGTAAAAGCCATACAATGTACGAAAGAATAACCGGAAGAACAATCGTATAAGTTTTTATTAGAAATTCATACATAATTACTCACTTTCAATTTCTTCCAACTCTGGAAGTCCTGCAACACTTGTTAGAATTGAAACAACACCAGATAAACAACTTGCACTAATAATCATTGCCCAATTTACTTCATTCATAACCGTAGATGTTCCAATTAGTGCTACAGCGGTTTGAGCTACTGTCTTGATTGCTCTAATACCTGCAGCTTTCAACCATTGATTAAAATCATATTTTTTTACTTTCAATTTAATCACCCTTTCTAGACAGTTTTTAGTCCTATCTAGGACATCAAAAAAAGGACTTTCGTCCTTTAATTGCTAATTTTTTGTATAAAAAATAACCAACTGATACGTTGCACCTTTTGAAAACTCACTTGAGTTTATCAAAATGGAATTTTCAAATTTATTTACAGTCCATCGATACCCATCACTAAAATGTTGATTAGGGCTAATATACCAGTTATAAATAGGTCCTGCAGTCCCAGCACAGAATAATAGATTTTCGATTCCTTCTATTTTATCAAGTGTTGTTTTAGTGCTTGGTAAAGTACCCGTATAACCTTTCTGATATATTTTTTTTCCATCAAACCAATACATTCCAGTGAACTGTTCTTCTAAAGAAAACTTAAGATTTAATAATGTATTTCCATTTGCATTAACAAATTGAGACATAAGTTCCTATTTGCTAGCAATCAGTATCCTATTACTTGGTATATTGTTCCTTCAACCGCAGCTAGATACGTACCACCAATGACTTTAGTACATCCACTTAATGTAACATTTTTGCCACTAAAAACAAGAATCATCTCATATATAGAAACAGTATTTCCATCTGTATGAACATCTGATAAATGTACTCTTGCACCTGCTTTTAATGACATTCTAGTACTTTTAGGATTTATCCAGTTATGACTTCTATAAAAGATTTCTAAATAGTCATAATTAGAAATATCTTCAGTTAATGTAAAATCACTTTGTGTTGCACCATCAAATAATATTGTTCCAATTGGAATTTTAGTTCCATCATTTTTAACAAATTTTCCCATATCATGAGAACAGCTTTTATTTATGACTAATATCTTCCAATGACTTTAGTAACAGTTGTACCTTGATTGTTAGATGAATTTGTCCATCTACAATTATCAATGTGTAACAGTTTTGATGTCTGATTATATTTAAAAGACATATTAGTAACAGTCCAGTTGTTAACAACACCAGAATATATGATCTCTCCATCAATAATTGGTGCAATAACTGCGCTATTATCACTAATTATGATTAACTCTTTAAATTTCAAAGCATCATCATTTAATGTTAAATCGTGACCATAGCCGAAATGACTACCATTCCAAAGAACGACATCCGTATTGATTTCATCTCCGTTAGAATTAATAAATTTAGCCATAAATAACACCTCTTTTTAAAGAAGCACAGCTATTCAACTGCACCTCCTTTGTCAAAGGTAATAGGTAAAAGGATACTGTTTTTAATATTGCTAGTAAACAGTACCCCCCCCCACGAATTTTTTAATTTTTGACATTTGTATGATCCTCTCTTTCTTTAATTCTTTTAATAAAAATCAAATAAGAAAAGATACTAGTGCCTTTATTTTTTTGTGTAACGAATAATTGCTTTAAATTTATAATTTGCCCAACTGTAATTGTTAGCAAAACGAATATTATTTACATTCAAAATGAAATACGTACAGTAGAATGTTCCTGTATTACCACCAGAATAATAAACAACAGGGAATCTGTAGAAATCTTCTCCATTTGAACATGTGACTTCATAATCAATAAATTCATTCAAATTACTGATAGAATGATTGATTGTACTTACTCCTACCCTCAATCCAGTCCATGTAATGATTTTTTTATAGATTTTTTTACCATCAATCCAATATTTACCCGTCCAATGTTCATCTGTAGACATTTGTAAATTAAGTAATTCATTTTCATCTTTATCAATAAGTTTTGGCATGTTAACATCTAGGTTAAAACTAACCTAAATGCTTGTCACCACCAATCTTTTTAAAGAATGAGAAAAGGCACTTTGTTGTACCTTCTCTAATTTGTGTAAGTTGTGTGTGTGTGTGTGTGTGTGTGTGTACAACGCACTCACGTGTTTCAAAATTTTTCATATTTTTCTCCTTCCAAAGAAAAAGAGCAGATATCAATCTACTCTTTGTAATATACTACATTGTCTAATTTTTTATTTTGTTCAGCATCAACATCAATCAATTGATTGACTGCTTTATACAATGCAATTATTTCATCTTGTAACTTTTTTATATCCGCAGGATCTGACATTGTAATATCACTTGGAACTGTTAATTTTGATGGGATATCAGCCAATCAAATCACTCCATTTGAATTTGTTTTTCAATGAATTCCATGTCATTTGTTTCTTCAACCAGTCCCATGTAATGATATCAACTGAAATTGTCAGTCTTTCTCCTGCGCTTACATTTTGCTTTGATAATGCAACATTATATATTTTATATCCCATTATCTCACCTCAATTTCAAATTTATTTTTAATGACTTCATCTGCAATAACATAAGTAATAATCATTTTGTAATTTCCACTTTCTTCGATGCCTAATAAAAAAATAAGATCATGCTCATCGATTTCACATTCAATCGTTTGCATCAAATCACCATAGAGATAGATTTCAGCTTTTGCATTTCTAATGATAAAAGTATCTTCGGGCTTTTTTCTTGAATGAACAAAAAGACGTATCTTCCTTTTTTCTCCTGCATACATTTTTATTAAATTCTGCATGGTAGCACCTCCTTGATCTCACAAATATAATCATTACAAAGACTGATACAGCTTTGATAATTGATGATTTCAAGATGGAAGCATAGGTTAGATGTATCTACAGTAAACATTGCTGTTGCCATATATCCCACATTACCTGCATCGTCGTAAGCATATAAATCCATGATATATTCACCTGCGACGTTTGCAGGAACTAATGCATTCCATCTTTTTTCATCGATTCTATCAAAGATTACAGTAAACGTATCAGTTTTTCCTATAACCTTTACAACCATAACTAGTCAGTTACAGATACAGCAATGACAAATGTCTTACCACCATCAACTGGGTTTGGTGTGATTGAAACATCAGTGATTGTTGGTGCTTTTGTATCTAATGTAACTTTTCTAGTAACTGTAGTAGCTTTACCAGCACTATCTGTTGCTACAACTGTGATTGTATTTGAACCTTCAGTTAATGTAACTGTAGTTGTGAAGTTACCAGAAGGGTCAACTGTAACTGCAGTTCCATTTACTTTAACAGTAACTGGTGATGAATTTACATCGTTTGTAGTACCTTTAACAGTAACTGTTGCATTATTAGTAACTAAACCTTCAGTAGGACTAGTAACATTTAATGTTGGTGGTACAGTATCAACTTTGAATGTAACTGATTTTTGAGCAGCAGCATTGCCATCATTGTCAGATGCATTGAATTTAACTGTATGTGTTCCATCGCTTAAAGCTGTAGCTGGAGTGTATGAACATTCATATCCACCAGGAGTTGCTGTTTTAGTAATTCCAGATGTAATTTTTGAACCACTATCAATTGTGATTCCAATAGTATTTGAATCAACTCCAGAATCGTCATCAGTAACTTTCCATTTAAATGTCGGTTTATTATTTGTAGTTGTAGCTGATGCAGTTGGATAAGTAACTGTAATTGCTGGTGCAACTTTTTCTTTTACAACTAATTTTAACTTGCTTCCTAAAGTTGCATCAGTTGCATCTTTAGATGTACTGTTTCCTGCTGTATCAGTTGCTTTAACTGTTACATTGTAATATCCACCGCTTTGATTGTAACTTGATTTTGTCGGAGCAGTAATCGTAGCTTCATACTTTCCAGTTGATTGATTTAAAGTAAGAGTAGTAGGTACTCCATTAATTGTTGCTTGTACTGTTTTAATTGCCATAATATTTTCCTTTCAATTTACTATTTTTTTAATCTTTATAAAATACTGCATTTGCTAGAACAGGCATGACTTTAGCTGAAACTGAATCAATAGTCATCGTTGTTTCATTGATCAATAATGTAGCTAATTTTTCTTGAATAGTTGTTCCATTGTTTACCAAAGTCGGTTCAACAGGATTAGCAGATGAATAAGTTCCATTTACAACTCTAATCTTAGCTACATCATCACCCGTTCCATTTCCATTTTTAATGTATTCTGCAATAATGATATCTTTTCTTTTTTGTCCTAAAGTACCACTTGTAATTGTGATGTCCTCATAGTTTTCGATTCTTATTAGGACACCATTAGACATCATATACATTCCATCCATGATTCTTATTTTATTGTCTGACTGTTTAGATATTTCCATTTTTGAACCGACATTTAAAATTCCATTCATTCCAAAAATAGCACTAAACAAAAGAGCATGATCACTTGCATCAACATGCCCTGCATCAGTAGTATTGATTGTAATTCCCTTTTGTGACAAATTACTCACCTACCTTGTATTCAATTTTTTTTATTCCATTTTCAATTGTTAAAATCTTTCTAGTGATTTCTGTTTCAATAGAAAGTCCCGTGATATCGTCAACGCTTGTAATGATATCACCTAATTCTAATTCTTTTTTTAATGAAGTAACACCTAAATTGATTTCTTTTGTTTCCAGATGATTTTTAAATTCTTCGATCGCTTTTTCTACTAAATCATCATCACTTTCACATGACTTATAATCATAGACATACATTGAAGAATCTATATTTCCTATTTCATCTTTTGACAAGTCCGTAATCTTTTCAAATGCATCATTTCCATCTTCATCGATAGAATGCTTAATCAAAACGATTTTTCTATCGTGCAAGTCTCCTTTGCCTAAAGCAATCATTGTATCTACTGAGTTGGTAGAATCAATACTTGAAGTGATTTCTATACTGTAATCTCTGTTATATACATCATCGATGACATTTTTTTCAACTGCTTCAACAACAATATTTCTATCATCGTAATCATAAGTATGATAGACCTTTAATCTCATATTTTTTTCATCAAGCACATTTATGATCTTATCATAGAGATAATCATATCTTGATGAAGTAGTCATATTGATTTGAGTATCCTTATCACTTACTCTATAGAGTTTTAAAAAAGCACTATAGAAAACATTATTGAATAATATTTCAAGAGCTTTATGGATTTCTTTATTATCAATAGTTAAATAATCATCCCTTGCTTTATAATTGCTGTTATATTTTGGAAATATAACAAAGCGATGTAAGAAGTATCTCCAATTTACTCCCGTGATTTTGACAGTTGAATCATCTGCGTTCTGTATCTTTTTAGCAAATCCACCAAATTCACTGTTAGGAATATAAATCAAGTCATTTTTTTGAATATCCATTTTTTTAAAATATTCTTTTGATAATTCAATATAGAAATCATTATCATCTAGTGATGCTTTCTTTCCTATAATGAATTCAGCTTTTTTAAATTTTGCAATAACTGGCAGTTCCTTTAAATATAAATCATCACTGCGTGTTGATGAATCAATTCTAGCGTGCATTATTTCCATTCTGGAGTCCCTCTTTCGTAATAAAGAATCACTCTTACAGAGAATTGAGTTGTCTGTTCAAATAGATTCAATCCAATTGGAATCAATTCAAAAATACTTGATTTTTTATATCGAACATCCATTACATCGATTGCTACACCATCTGCGGTATACTTGAGAACTGTTTTTTCAAATGGATCAATTTCTATTCTCTCTTCTTTTAAAAGTTCCGTATTGACTGCATAAATGTTGTCAGCAATTGAAATCCTTGGATTTTTACAAGGTCCATAGAAAATAATTTTCGCTTTTGAAGAAGCAAAATGTATATTGTTAACAAATCTATCTTTCTTTACTGCTCTATAGGAAAAAGGATAAGAAAAAGGATATTTCATACCAGATGATGAAGTGATATCATCATTCATATTGAAATCAATCACTGTTTCCTTTATCCATTTTGAACAGAATCTAACAGTATATGTTAGCATTTCTAAATTGCTGTACTTAGCAAAATAATTAGGTTTAGGCTTAATAAAATAACAATAGGCATAGTAATCATTTATATAAAGCTTACCTGCTTTAACAATCTCACAATCATATCCAAAAATATAATCAAGATCATTAATCAATTCTTCTTTGTTTTTTCTATATACTTGAATTTTGATGTTCTTTTCTGTTCCATCAAAATAAAAGCTTTCTATATCGTTACGATTGTCAAGCTGATAAGAAGTAGAATTGAAACTAATTTCACCTTCAAATAGTGTTTCGATATTTTTGATAAGATAAGGAGCAGTATTTAAATCTACTGTTCCTTTGTTACCAACATATCTAATATCATATTTTTTCATCAGTACACCTCACTTCTTATCAACTTTCCTAGTTCACGTCTATCTAGTTTAATTGACAATCCTGCTCTAACAAGAGCATTTACAAAGACATCTGCAAGTCTTTGATAATCAATCAATTCTTGTTTATTAGAACCACCGGAATTTGTTAATGGAGTTACTCTTGTTTGAGTCCCCATTTGAGTTAACAACTCTGCACCTCGTTCTCCTACGATAGCACTTCCTTTTAATAAGTTACCACCAGTAGCGAGCGCCGGAATCTTTCCTAAATGACTTAAGCTCAATCCAAAGCTCTTACCACCGAGTGCAGGAACCCAATCGGGAATATCAAAATGAAGCGTATTCAATCCATCAATCATTTTATTGATTCCGCTGATTGCTCCATTCAAACATCCTATAACTGCATTGATTGGTGCCCTACATACGTTTCTTATCGTATTGAAAATCGCACCAAAGATATCAATGACACCTTCCCATGCTTTTCTCCAATTTCCTGTAAACACTCCAGTAATGAAATATATCAATCCTCGAATAGCTTGAATTACCGCATCGATTATTCCAGATACACTTGATAAAAATGAACCTAACAATCCCGCTGAACTTGTCACAAAACCAACTATGACTGTCAAAAGTCCTTGAATCAATGGAATAACAATTATTTCTATCAATGAAACAATTGCATTGATAATAGGACTAATTCCATCGAACAGCCATGAAATCAATGTAACGATGTTCGCTATGACAATTTGAAAATTTTCCCATAAGGGAACTAATGCCTCTTGCCAGATTGCAAGAAGTGCAATTTTCAATGTATCAAATATCGGTTGAACAACGACCGCTAGATTTTGTAGTATCGACATGACTTGAGTTACAATATCGACAACTGCATTTCTAAATCCCTCGTTTGTATTCCACAAGTTAACAAGTGCAGCTACTATTGCTACAACAAGTGCAATGATTGCAAGTACTGGTCCGCTCAATGCACTGACTACTGTACCTATTGCTCCTGCTGATTCAGATGCTCCAAACAATGCCAATTTGAATTTTCCAAACAAGGATATCGCGGTGGATATTGGTCCTGCAAGCGTTCCAATAACAACCAATAGTGGTCCAATTGCAGCTACAACAGTTCCAATGATTACAATGATATTAGTTATTTTATCATCCAAGCCATTAAGCCAAGAAAACAAATCAGTAATTGCTTCTACAATATCACGTAATGCTGGTTCTAATACTTCTGATACTTTGATTCCTACACCTTCTAATGCAGAAGATAGAGTAGTCAAATCACCTTGCAAGTTATCTTGCATCGTATCAGCCATATCTTTAGCAGCACCATCTGCATTCTTGATATTTTCATATAAAGAATTGAAATCACTGTCACTTGCATTGATGATTGCAAGCATTCCAGACATCGATTCTTTTCCAAAAATTGTACTTGCAGCGGCTGACTGTTGTGCACTGCTTAATTTTCCAAATTTAGTTCTTAACTCTTCTAGGATTGTAATCAATGGTTTTACTGATCCATTTGTATCAGTAATTGAGATGCCTAATTTTTTCATCTGTTCTTTCATTGAATCGGTTGGACTTGCTAAATTAGCAATAGCTGTTTTCAAAGCAGTACCTGCTTGTGAACCCTTGATACCGGCATTTGCCATCAAACCAACTGCAAGAGCAGTATCTTCAACGCTGAATCCTAATGTTCCTGCAAGAGGAGCTACATATTTAAATGTTTCTCCCATCAAGGAAACATTCGTATTCGCACTCGATGATGTTTTAGCAAGAACATCGGCAAAGTGTGATGAATCTTCCGCTTTCAGTCCAAAAGCAGTTAATGCATCCGTTACGATATCACTTGTATTTGCTAGACTTTCACCAGAAGCTGCGGCAAGGTTTAAGATACCTGGCAATCCATCTATCATCTGTTGCGTGTTCCATCCTGCCATTGCCATATAATTCATAGCTTCGGCAGCTTCACTTGCACTAAATTTAGTGGATGCCCCCATTTCTTTCGCTTTATCTTTTAAATCTTCTAAATCTTTTCCAGTTGCTCCAGAAACAGCAGATACTTCACTCATTCCTGCTGAAAAGTCACTACCTACTTTTACAGCTGCAACTTCTAATCCAGCAATAGGAGCAGTAATATTTTTAGTTAATCCATTTCCTATTTCTTTTGTCTTATTTTCAAAAGCTTCAACCTTTTTAGCATACTCTTCTATTTGAGCTTGACCACTTTCTAAAGCAGCGTTTACTTCATAAAGTTGTTTCTTATATTTATTCAAACTTGACTCTGCGTTATTCAATTGTTGCTTTTTATTGGCAATAGCCTTTTCATCTTTGTTTTCTGCATTTTCAAGTTCTTCTAGTTGACTTTTTAATGCATAAACTCTTGATGAATAAGTTTCTGTTTGCTTTGTCAAATATGACTGTGTATCTTTTAGCTTTGTCAATGATGATGTTGATTTATCCCATTGACTTTTAGCCAAAGAAAAAGCACTGTAGTTTTCCCTAGTCAGTGCGTTGATTGTTTTTAATGATTTTGTAAAATCAGCTGTTCCATCAGCCTTGAACACAAGACCGACTCTTTTTAGATCATCAGCCATGTTCTATTTTACTCCTTTCGAATTCAACATGAGTTTCTAATAATTCATCAAAAGTAATTGGACTCATGTGCCAAAAATCATCTTCTGATAAATTAAGCTGTGTCAAAGCAAGATAAAGATTCATCGTGAAATCTATTTCTTGTTCTTCACAAAGTTCTTCATATTGTCTTTTTTTTTGAGGATTTCCATTTTATTTTCAAACTGCTTGATTATATTTACAATCGCATCCGGTTCAATCGGACATAACGCTAACGCATCTTCGAATTCAACCTTTTCACGATTAGAACGTAAAATTACATAAATCATTTTTGCGGCCATATAGAATTGTTTATCTTCTATTTTTTCATGCAGTTTTTTAGCAGCAACAGATGATTTATCATCCATCTTTTCATATTTATCAGTCATTCTTTTTAAAGCTTTTGTTTCTTTATCAAGATTATTGTTTTTAATCAAATAAAGAGTTAAAAAGCTGACTTGAATTTCTATGACCCTGCCATCCGTTAACTTGATGTCTTGTTTATCCATCACTAATCACCTGCAATTACTTTTTTTAGATCTTCATCGGATGTGATAACTTGATTAAAGAATTTTTCTTCTGTTAATCCAGTTGCAGTTTTTACAACAGTATCAAATTCAACAGCAATTTGTCCCTTATCATTAAATGGATAAGCTCTAATTGTAACTGTATCATTTTGCTCACTGAATGATTCTTCTTTAGTGTTCGTATCATCAGTATCAGCTGTTAATTTGCATTTTGGATACCATCTGAATTTTTTTCTGCCTTGACGATAGAAAACAGTTTGACCAAAAGCAAAGAATGGACGTTCGCTTGAACCGCCTTTTAAAATCAATCCGCTTTCTGTAATTTCATCTCCTCGCATTTTTGCAAGGTCAGTAGGATCAAATGCAACCACTTCTACTTCACTGTCAACGGATGAAGTATCAGAAACTGTATCATAATCTTTTCCAGATGCGTATACCGGTGTCGTATCTCCATTTTCAGTACGTTTGATACTTTTAACAACGTTTGAAACAGCGACCTCTTCTTCATATTTACCTGAAAAGATTTGAGGATCTACTTCATTTGCTGTAGCAAAACAATATCTCAATCCACCGACTGATTCTTTAATCGATGGTCTTTTTTCTTTTTGTGACATCTTTCTACCTCCTAATTTTTATAAGTTATTTCTTTTTTTAAAACTTTCTATATATCTTTTTGAATTTCTATCCCATAAAGGAACTAAATGAGGATGACTACTTTTCATCTTGATAGTTCCTCTTTCGACCATAGGACCATAATATTTACCCCATCCTATCTCTATTTCTTTTGCTTTTTTTCTATAAGAAAAAGTGGATATCAAATGTGTATATCCACTTTTATAAATCTTTGATTTAGGACTGGGCAGTTTCAATAAGTCTTTGACAAAATCTTGTGCTATCTTTTCTTCCTCTTCCATTACATTATCAGATACTTTCGCATATTCTTCTAATGCTTTTGAAAAATCTAGAAGTCCATCAAATTCACTTGTATCACTCATCATTATCAACTTCTAACTCTACCGAAAAGTAAGAATGATAATAATTTCTATCTTTGTTTTTTTCTTCTACATATTCATGAAAGATCGTAGGATGCAATCCTAATTTTCGCATCATGTCTCTCAATTCAAGCAATTTATCATGTCTAGGTGTCTTAGAAAAGAATGATACTTGAATCGTTTCAATAGTGATATAGACATCATCACTTGCTAGTTTGTCATCCCATGCAATTTCCCAAAAAACGATTCTAGGATATTTACTTGCATTATTGACAGAGCTTTGACCTTCGTTGATTGGAATATCTAACTCACTTAATGCATTGACAAAATCCGTTTTCTTCATCATATTCTCCTTCCCAATTTACAAGAGTTATATCAGATTGTTTAAATCCATTATTATCAACAAAGTGATAAATGTTATAAACCTTATAAAAATGTTCATCAATTTTCAAAACACTCATTGAATCAATAAATCCTTTGACGTATGGAACTCTAATTTTTAGTTGAATATCAATATCGTGAGAGTCTAAATCACTTCTTAATCTGTCTGATACTCCTAATTCTTGATATGTCATAGAAATATCTTTTGATTGCAACGAAGTATTTGCTTGAACGCTATCATCTTCTATGATTTCAAAAACTTCAAAAAGCCCATCATTATAAATGGGCATATGAATTCTACTAGTTTTCTTCATCATTTTTAATCAAAGGAACTTTGTCCATTTGCCAAGACAAAATCTCATCACTGTAATTTTCAAAGAATTCATCTGTTCTACTATTATATGCATAAAGCACATAGTTTTTTAATAGCGCTCTGGCAGTCAAATCTTCATCATAATCAATAGTTCCAACTAGTTTTGTTAAGCGATAATTTCCCTCACGGATATTATTTCTAATAGATGAATCTTCATAATAAAAAGGAATAAATTTCTCTTTTCTAATTTCATCTATCAAGTTATCAATAACTTTTTTATCCATTTTTTCAATTATTCAGTTGCTTGTGTTTGTGCATTTGTTTGGAAATATTTTGGAACATATTCAACTAATTTTGTTGGATCAAAGTAGAAACATACATCATCATCTACTGCTCTACCATTTCCATAAGCTTTTGCAATAATGACATCTGCATCATCCATTGCTTTTGTTTGATCATATTCTTTAACTTGAATTGCTGATAATCCCATTGTGTAATAATCAGGCTTATCAATAAATAATCCTGCTTGTCCTTTAGGACAATTTGCAGTTGGAATTGTTCTAATTTTATCTTTAGATACTTGCACATATCCTCCAGCTAGTGCTTGTACATATAATGCAGGATCTACATAAGCAGCTTCATCATTTGGATTACATACTAACGCTAATGATGGAATCGCTCTTTTACCATCATGTGATAATTGTATTTTTACTGGAGCTAAACCTTTAGGTGTAAATTCAGTTAATTTTGAATTTTTAGTTTTCATTTTATGTTCTCCATTTGTTTCGACTTCATTTATTTTTCGGAAAACACCAATAGGTTGTTCAACTCCAGTTCCTAATAAGAATGCATATTCTAAACCATCATTCACTGTTTCAGCTAAAATTGCTGTAAAGTATTTATCAACAAATGGATTTGATAAATCTCTAATTGCTTTAGGAAGAACTAAATATGCTGTGATTTTCCCTAATTCGATATTTAATGATTCAAATGCAACGCTTAATTCACCTTTAACAGCATCAGTCAATTTTCCCCAAACATACGTTCCAGTTTTGGATGCTGATAACCATTTTTTAACATCAGAAGGAGCAAAAGATACTAATGATAATAAATCACTTGCTTTTTTTACATCAACTAAAGTGTTATCAATGATTGTTGTTGGGATCAAGTCGATTTGTTTTCCATCGATAGCTTGTCTGACATTTGTTTTTAAAGCATCATAGAATTTATTTTCTTCATCGCTTAATTGTCTCAATCCTAATTTATTGAAGTTTTGAGCTTTTGCATTTGCATTTGCTGATTCCTTTAAGATTCGTTCAATCAAATCCTTATTAGCAGCTTCATTGATTAATTCTACTGCTTCTAAAATTGCTTGAGATTTATCTTCTGCTTTTTCTAAAATCTCTTTTGCTTTTTCTAATGTAGCTTTATCTACTTTATTAAATTTCATTTTTTTCTCTTTCCTTTCTATTTTTTTGTATTAAAAAAAGCATTCCAACCTGTTAATGGCTCTTCATTTTTAGCCTTTACAAGTTTCAATGCTTCTTTTACCTCATTCAATTCTTTTTCTAAATCCTTATTCAACATAACTTGATGATTCAAGTACATTTCATTGATTGATTGCTGTGCATCATCATCTTCTTTGATTGATGTAGCAAATCCCATTTCTAAAGCTTCCTCTGCAGTAATCCATGTTTCATTGTCCATTAATTCAACTATTTCATCTCTTGAAAGATTTGAATTTTTTTCGTAAATAACAATCGATGGCTCCGTGATTTTATCTAGATCATCTGCTTGCTTTCTTAACTCTTTAGCATTACCGCTTGCCCAAGTCCACGCATGATGAATCATCAGCAATGAACCTTTATGCATGACTCTTTCTTTTCCTGACATAAAAATGACACTTGCAATTGAACATGCAAAAGAATCACATACAGTAGTTACATTTCCTTTGAATTCTTTAATCATGTTATGAATTGCAAGACCTTCACTTACAGAACCACCATATGAATTGATATGAACTGTTAAATTGTCTGTATCGACATCATTCAATTCTTTTAAAAAGTCATAGGCACCTACATCACTTTCATCCCACTTGTATGAGGTGATGTCTCCATAAATATAAAGATCTGTCATTTCTTCATTTGATTTTTTGAATTCATAGAACTTTTCATGTCCTTTCTTCATTATTCATCACCCCCTTTCGTATTTTCATCCATGCCTGTAGCATAGTTTTTAGTAAATCTTCTAGCATTTGCCCAATCTTCATCGATTGGTGGTTTACCACGTAATTTTAAAATATCGTTGTGAGACCAGCCATTAGAATATAATTTATCAAGATTAGATGCTTGCTCGATTACATCAATATGCTTGATTGCATCTGTATTGATTAAAATCCTATCCCCTCTTTCCCATTCGAGCTGAGAAAGCCAACAACCATTCATCCCATCATTCAACTCTTGAATAATTGGATCGGCAGCATACGTAATTAATTCATTGTTAGCATCACTTTTTTCAGTAACTTCTCCATAAAAAACACTTTTTGGAATTCCTAAAGCAATCGCTACATTTGTGAACACTTCATCTTTTAATGCTTTGACATCACTAGCAGTCATCGTTGACTTGCTGTCAATTGCACTTATGTCGAGTCCATTTCTAGAAAAGATAACTCTTATATCATCACTTGAAAGGTCCTTTCTAATTTTTTCTGTATACTCATTTTCAGTTATTGGTTGTCGGGTTTTTTCACTATACACTTGTATATTCCCCGGCATTTGAATTTTAAATTTTGAAAGTTTTGACTTTACTCCTTTTATAGCAGCACTCCAAGCAATCGCATTTTCTTGATTGATTTCATTTAGATAAGCTAACAACTTTTCATTTTTATACTTAAATAAGACTGCATCATTTGATGTAAATATCCTATCCAGTTTATAAGTTCTATTCCCACTTCTAATAACCACATTTGAAAATGTTCTAGGATATAGAACATCATCCGACTGCACAAAGCTTTCAGCTCTATAAATATTTCCATCACTCATTTGTACAACTAAACATCCATCACTACTTGTACACATTTTTATAACAACTTGTTTCCAAAAATCAGTAGCAAACTCATTTGGGTTAGGTCTAACATTTAAACAATATTCAGTTTTGATTGCATCGCTATCCGTTGAGTAGACATCAATAGGACATTTCGATATCAAATCAGCAATCTTGTTAAACCCAATTTCTAATGCCAACTGCGAAAGTCTATTTTTTTCAGCCATCATATCAATATAGTAATCAACTAATTGACCATCTTTATTAAACAATTTCTTTACAAATTGAAACATTGATTCACCTCCTCATTTTTTCTATATATAAATAATCGTTTCATCTAACATATCTTCTGCAGAAATACTACATACAAAAGCCATAAAACCATCATTTTTTCTTAGTTTTGGTTCTATTTTTCCATATGATTTATTTCCATACTTGTCCATTTTCACAGCGGTATTATTGGTATACCATCGCATTATGGCACTGTTTCCAAAGTTAATATTTCCATCTACAAATGCTTTTTCGATTAGAGGAGCTACATATGTATTGATTGCACCTTGATTTCTAATCATTCTTACAAGTCCAGCTGGATTTTTCTTATCTTCTATAATAATCCCTTTTCGTTCAAATACTTCTCTAAACAACTTAAATCTATACGTATCCATGATGATTTTAACCACATTGTATTTTTGCATTTGTTCAATACACCATTCGACAATCGCATTTATACTTAAACTTTCTGAGTTGACTATTTCATAATCATTGAATCCCTCTAATCCTATATTGTTTTCTATAGGAAATTTAATTGATTCAAAAAATGGGCTGTTCCTGCAAATCCATGTCTTTTGTCTCCAAACGTAAACACCATCTATTTTAAAAAGCAAACCAGCAGATGCAAAATCTCGGATATCTGCATAGTCAATTCCTATAATGCAAGGATGATAGTTTATATCATCTGGTATCGCTCTTTCTATCTTATTTTCTACATCACTATAACAAGCTCTTAAAATATCTTCCCATTTAGCTACTGTTATTTCTTCGTTTCTTGCAGGTAGATTCATTCTTTTAGTTAAAAATTCTGTCATCATCGATGGTAATTTTTGTGCTTCTTTAAAATCTCTTAAAATTTGTATTTTTAAATCTGGAAGAAATTCCATCGATGGATTTGCTAAGACAAAATATTTAGGATCATTAGCTTGCTCTTTTGAATTAATTTTACAAAAAAAGGGAAAATAACCTAAATCATTTTCTCCTGTTTTTAATATATCATTGCATAGTTGAATTAAATCATCCAAAGGACCATCTCTAACATTCCCATTTGTAGTAATAATAAATTTTCTTGCATGCTTTATTTTTCCTAATTGAGAATTAAATACTTTTATCTGATCATAATTTTCATACCCATGATATTCATTAAAAAGAATAGCTCCCGATTTCTTACCATCCTTCGTCTTAGCGTTAGAAGTATTATAACGTAACTCAGCTCTTGTCTTTCTATTTTTAATAAGCTCTTTTGTTTTATAGAATTTACTTCTAAATTTATTCCATTGAGCATCTAACATTTCATAAACAACATTGAAACTGTCTTTTGCTTGCTGTTCATTATTTGCGATAATATCAATGTGATAATTTTTAATTCCGTATAATGGTGTCTGAAAAAAATTCATCAGTGGCATGATAAAACCATCTTTCCCATTTCCACGTCCCATCAATATAATGATTGTTGTGAAAAGTGGGACATCATCGACATACATAAATACAAAAGCATATATGAATTTTTGATATGGAAACAAAGGATAATAGTTATTTTCGCAATATTTTAAACAATTTTGATATGTTTTTTCATCAAAAAAAACATCATTTCTAGCCAATGTAGGCATAACGATGTTCTTTATTAGCAGTTTTCTTTCTTTGTTTATCTTATCTGGATTCTTTTTTACATAGTCGATATAATCATTGATTTCTTGACATTCAATCAATAGTAATCATCATCCGAATTATCAGAGGTGTTGATTGGATTTTGTAAACCTAATTCATCAAGGATTTTCAACATAGTTGTTGTTATTTTCATTAAATTTTGCACGGATTCATTAGGCTTTTCGCTTTTAAATCCATTTCCGGATGTAACTGTATATCGCAATCCTTTTTTTTTGATATCCTGTTGGCATTTTCGTTTAAGATCATAATATTTCATATAATCTTCAATCAAATCAAGATAGTAATTTTGATACTTACCTTGAGCTTCCAACTGTTCAAGCAAGTCATCCTTGATTTCTTTTTTTGTCATAACAACACCCCTTTCTATATTTTTTCTAATCAACCACCCGTTATCACGCACGCGCGAATATTTCTGAAAAGTTAGGACCACATGCCCGTTCTCCGTGTTTCAAATTCGCATGAGAATTTGACGGGGGGGTATACTGAATTACCACATTTCTTTAGTCAATTTCTTTTTATACTTGAATTTTTTCCAAGTTCCATCTCTACCTTCAACTATCTCATGACATTCAAAGCAAAGACTTACTAGGTTATCATCATCCAATGCTAATTCAAAACAATCTTTCATCGGTATGATGTGATGTACATACTTTGCACGTTTGATTTTAATTCTCTTTATTGGTTTTGATTCAACAACATAATTACCTTTGCATCTTTGACATTCATAATGATCTCTATTAAGTATCTCTATGCGTTTATCTTTCCATTCACGTGATACATAGAATGCATGAACATCACCATCATTGACTAGCTGCTTTACTTCTTCTAGCGTTCTTCTTTTCTTCATCTACTTTATTGTAATAGATATTCTTATATCCTTTGTCTTTTAGTTCCTGTAATGATTGGTTTATGTTTTCTGGAAACATATCCAATTGATAAAAGACTCCATTATATTCATAACCATAAATATAATCTTTATTTTGTGCTTTAACTTTTGTTTCTTTGATCAGCCATTCATCAGTCACTATTTTCTTTTGAATTCCATGATACATAATATCTACCTCCTTTTTTTGTAAAGAAAAAGAGATAGACATAATCTATCTCTTCGTTTTCAAGACAAAGCATTGATGTTGTTTTCATTTAAACCACATTACCATAATAACACATTTTTCCTTAAAAAAATTATCAAATAATTATCAATTTTCTTTTTCAGCTTTTAAAATCTTTTCTACATCCCTATTTTTTAAAGCTAAAACCTCATCTAAAATATCAAATGCTTCATCAGCAATTCTATAAAAAGTTGCTTGTGAATATCCTTTTTTAACAGCTTCATTTATTCTTTCAATACTGTTATTAGGATAGTTAGAATATATTATAATTACTTCCCTTTGCTTTTCGTTTAGTAATTTAGTAATAGATTCTTCTAAAAAGTCGACAACAGTATCATACATCTTTATATGTTCGTCATATTTATCAAGATTTTCAATAAGCTTATTATATTTTTCATAAATCGTCTTGTGTGAACCTCCCGGCAGTTCATTTGAATATGATATAGCTTGTGTAGTATTTTCTAATTCTTTTTTTGTTTCTTTTAATAGAATTGCAGTTGCTTTCCATCTTTTCCAATTCAACACTTGATATTTAGATTCTTTCATATGCTACTCCTTTCACTTCTAATTGATGTCATCATTTTCGATATACTCAATAGTCCTATTTTCTTTGTTATCAACAAAGAAAGCAAATTCACCAGAGAACTTATCATTCATTTCTAATACATGATTTTTTAATGCATTGGATTTCTTTTTTAGCTTTTTATTTAACTTATTTGCTTTAGTTGTATCAAACGTTCCAAAGTTATTTCTAACTTGTTTTCTTACTTTATCAAGTTCTTCAACTAGAAGATAATACTTTCTATCTTGAATAGAAGCACGATAAATCTTTTTACATTTTGGACAATAGAAATAAATTAGATCAAACTTCAATCCTTTTACTTCCATCTTTTCTTTCATTATCGATTCTTCCTTTATTACAAATTCATGATTGCATTTATCACATGTAACAGATGCATCCATGATTTCTTTCATTTGTTCTTTAATATCCATTATTTCCACCTCTTTCTTTGGAATGTGATATGCTTTTTGGTAATATTCAACTTCATCTTCGATACGTTCCAATAAGCTCTTTTCTCTTGCTAAATCTTTCTCATTGGCATTTGGTCTAGAAATGTAATACTGCAAGGCATGTTTTATAATCTGCAGGTTTCTATATGTGCTTCTCATTATTATCTCCTATGATTGGAATAATAATTGGATAAAATCTATTCTCTTCAAAGAAATATGCTTCAGCCAATTCAGGATAATGATTACTTTTAAATTGAATAATATTACGTTCACCATTGTTATAGAGTTTATGTACTTGACGACATACTTTAAACGCTTTATCGTAAACCCACATATTTTCATGAAGTTCTTCAAACTTAAGAGATTGAGGACTGAAATGTTCTTCAATTAATCTATCAAAAGTATCAAATGCAGATAACGGAATATTAATTCCACCATACATTTTGATAGCATTGAGAGCTTGCAAACAATCATCTTTATTTATTATTTTCATCTTCAACCCTCCAATCTAATATTTGTCCACATTTTGTACAATAGCTTTGTCTTTCTACTAAAAGTGATTTACAAGAAGGACATACTAATGCTGTTTTTTGAACAACTGAACCATCAGCAGTAACGCCATCAGCAAATGCTATTAATGGTTTTTTAGGTATTGCTTTTTCCACTAATTCTTTTATATCAATCATTTCATCCACAGTATCAAATGATGCATGTTCTCTCAAATGATTAAATGCTTTTTCATATTTATTCATCTATTTTTCACTCCTATCATTTTTTCACTTCATAAACACTAGCCAATGTGTTTTTGAGCGTTTGTTCCCAAAAAGCGGTTTGTAATTAATACAATTTAAGATTTCTTTCAATTTAATTTGTTCTTCATTCCACTTAAATATCAGAGTACCATTCGGCTTTAAAACTCTCATACATTCATCAAATCCTTGTTTGATATCTTGTGGCCAAGCGTTAGATAATTTTCCATATTTTTTTACCAACCATGAATTATCTCCCGCCTTGATTAAATGGGGTGGATCAAATACAACCATGTTAAATGTTTCATCATTAAATGGAATATTTCTAAAATCACCGATTACATCAGGCTTTACCGAAAGATGTCTTCCGTCACATAGAGTATCTTCAAATTCTCTAATATCCATATATATGGTATCTTTGTTAGTTTTATCAAACCAAAACATTCTTGATCCACAACAAACATCAAGTATTCTTTTATTCATCTAACCACCCCAATTCCTCAAACTGTTTATTGATAGCTCTTAATATTGCTACATTCGTCTTAATAGCACTATTCCATGTGTTATGATATGTAAAGATTTTATCTTTAAATTCAACTGTAAATATATCAAATCCACAATCATCTTCTTCATTGCCTATTGCTTTTTCATAAACAATATGATCTTTTCCATAACAAATTGACGTATTTTTTCTAAAACCTAGTTCTTCAAACATTTCTTGTGCTGTCATAATCAATACCCATTCTTAAGTCGTTCGTAATTTATTTTATTTTTGTTAAGATATTCTTGATATATTTCGTCAAATGAAAATCCTAACATTTCAGTTAGATCTAAAAGAGCATCTAGCTTTTCAAAATTACTTGCTACAGCACCGATAAAGTTGCCTAACGCACCTGTTACACCCATTCCAAATCGAATGATATAATAGCCATACTCTTTAATAATAAAATCTATATCATTATCACTTTGGTAAAGTTCCCATGTCATTACGAAATGATAAACATCAACCAATTCTTCTAATACTCTTTGACGATTGACAGGTGGTTGTGTTTTTTTCCACCAGCACCAAGCTCCTTTACATTCATGAGTTAACTCCCCTAATTCGTCGATAATAGCTAACTCTAGTTTCTCTTCTGTCATGCTATCTTCACCGAATTCTTTTAAAATGTTTTCATTCAAATCTTTTTGCATTGTAAACATTTCTCTTAATTTTCCTTTAATGTTTAAATTTTCCATTTTAATAATCTCCTTTATTTAAAATAAAATAATACATAACATCCCTTGAATCAATTTTGAATATATTGAATGTTAATAATATTTGATTTGTGAATTATTCTCTTATTAACAAAATTTTCTAATTCTATAATGTTTTCAAAAGTCTTATGTTTTAATCTTAATTTTTTATCAAGATCATATTCATTTTCTTTTGATTGTTTGTTAAGACTTTCTAGAATGGTACCTCTAAATTGAGGTGTTAGTGGCTTAATCATTTATATCCCATCCCCTCATATTCTCTAAAATATGAATCTTTCACTTTTCCACATTTTTTACAAACAATATAGATTTCTTCCCCTGAAATACACATATATTTACTAGTATCAACTTTTTTCATTTCTTGATATTCGTGTTTACAAAAAGTTTGTTTTAAAATAAGTTTAATATTTTTCATTTAATCACCTCATAATTATTTAATATTTAATAATTTTCTGTACATAATGATTGCTTCTTTTAAAGTCATATCATCAGAAACATATTGAAAATAACCTTTCTTTTTCATAATTGATAATACCCAAACGTTTGAAAATATTTCATCTTTATCCAATACATCATAGGCTATTGTTTCTAGCAAATCTAATTCAAATTTCATATTTTTCTCCTTGAATTGCCTATATTTTGATGTCTTATAACCTATTATTATACGACATCATTTAAACCTCTCTAAACCCTTATGTAGCAAGGGTTTCAAGAGATTTTACTTTTAAAAAACTTTTTACTGTTTTTTTAATGAATTTTTCATAATTGATTGTGCTATTTCATTACTAGTCATATGATCATACTTTTCATCAACTAGCTTATCTGATATCTTCTCTTGTATTTGTTTAGTAATATCTATATCTTGTCTTTTTTTTGATTCTTCTTTTTTTAATTCCAATTTAATTTCCCAATTTTCTGGTACAATATCTTTATTAAAAAAGCTGCACATAAAGTTGTATAAACATCCTTTACATTCATCATGATTTTTACAAAAGTTTTTGATAGTTGATAATGTTTCGTATTCTGCAATATTATCTACTATAATCATCTTCTTCCCCCCTCCTAAAGAAATAATTTATTGATTATCAAAGCCAATAGAACACATAATAATAATTTCATTTTTTATTACCTATTCTTCTATTCCATAAAACATCCACAACCACCAAAATCACTACATTCAAATAAACTTAATTGCTCCGGTGTATTTTCAATAAGCCCTCTTAGTTGTCTTAAAGTGAATGTTTTACCCTTTCTTTTTAATATTGATACATCTTTATTTAATTTTTTTCTCAATAACTGCTCTTTGTTTTCAAACTCTAAATAGGTTATTCTATCTTTTTCTAATAAAAGTTTAAAATGACCTATTCCTGCTTTAAAACAACATCCTTTACAGTTATTATGAGAAAATCCTAATTTATACAAACGAGGTATCTCTATTCCCTCATTTTTTAATTCTTCTAGCATTTCATATTTACTGATCAATGGATTTTGACACATAGGAAATTCAACTTGATAAGGTTTATAATTTTTTCTTATAGCTTCACACCTATGTGTCTCTGTCCAATCAATTCCTAAATACAAAATACATTCATCTTCTTTAAAATTAGCTCTCAACCATTCGTTAAATGGCTTTGATTTTAATTTCTTACTACAATTAGCTATTCTACTGTTGTAAAGAAAATTATCCTCATATGCTAATTCAAATGGTGTTTTTCCTATGGATAGCCTAATAATTTCTAAATCAAATTTATTTTCAATATCATTTAAAAATCTATATAAATCTCCATCTTCTTGAAGTGTGTCGCAAAATACTGCCATCACATCTTCTTTATCTTGTTTTTCTAATACTCTTTTTAAAGTAAAATAGCTTCCTATTCCACCACTTAATGAAATAATGTGTTTCATAATCAACCACTATCTATCTAGATGTGGTTAAGCTGCTACTTGAGTCGTATCTCCATGTGTTAAGCTTTTATCAATGAACACGTCACATATCATTGAACCTAGTTTCATTAGGATAGATTACTCTCCTTTTCCTTTGATTTCTATTTCTACTACAAGTACTTGATATAACGTCATTCCTTCCGTGTGTGTACTTGGATATATTTCTATTACTTCGCAATCATCTAGCTCATCAGCAATAGTATTGATATCTCCTGCATCTATTTTTGCTAAAGAATTGCCATTTTTATCAACGATAAATAATTTTCCAACCGGTTTTAATACATACAATATATTTTTTAATTTCATATCGAGCTTCTTTTTTCCTTTCTTAGAATCCATTCCAAATACTTTTATTTTTATATTGAAACGATTCTTTGTCGCAACAATCTTCTTGTTTTAAATTTCTAATTCTTTTTCGTGATTTAGAAATATATAGTTTTGATCTAATTTTTGTATTTGGTTGTTCTCTTTCTAACATTTCATCAAATTCAATGATTGATGAATAGTTATCTGGGTGATTATCTTTCATGAATTCAAAAAAATAATTAGTATGAAAAGGGCAAATATTACAGGCACTTGCTTTGGTATCAAGCCCCCATTCTTCTAAAATATATTTGTAGTTGTCAGCTCTTGTTAAGTTCATTTCTACAAGAGGAAACTTGTTAACAAACATCTTATGTTTATTCTCTTTGCATCTCTTACTTTCTTCCAAAGAAAAGCCCAAATGCATTTCATGAGCTTTAAAATCTTGCTGATTCAATCTTTGATACTTTTGATAGCCTAGCAAGTGATATTTAACAAACTTTATAATTTCATTAATTTTGTAATCCAACGTGCAATTACGCATCATCTTTCCTTTTTTTCCATTTTCATCAACACTCCAAAAAGGAATTGAAACTACTCTTTTTTTTCCAAAATATTCTATATAATCTGTATAAAGATGTGTATTTAAAACATAAAATGGTATTTTAACTTCATCACAAGCTTTTTTGATAAAATTAACTTGATCATAAACCCAATTAGGCTCATTTCCTAAATCACAAAATATCACAGCATCATATATTGGAACTTCATGGTATTTAATGCCATATTTTTTATTTTCGCACGACATAAGTGCAAGTGCGGTTGATTGCATTCCTGCACCGCAACTTAATATTTTTAATCCCATTTCTGTTATCCCTTCTTGATGATTATTTTTAAATATGTTCCTTTTTCATCACTTTCAGCATCAATCATCAATACTTTTTTACTGTAATATTTGCAATTGATTTCCTCTGGTCCTTTCTTTTCTTCTAAAATGTCATTGTATTTATCACATAATTTAATTCTTGTATTTGAACCAATACGATTCATTAATTTATTAAATCTCATATTTTTTATTTTTAAAATAAGCTTAATTGCTCATTTTCTTTCCTTTCTTCAAAATAACTACATCCCATTTCACTTAGTTCTTTCTCTCTAATGATCCAACCGCATATGTATCCATCACATCTTGAATTGCATCCATATCTCTTTGAATGTGTTTCTCGACTGTTTAATTTTCTTGACCTATCCAAATATTTGCATTCAAAACAAGTTCTCATAAATTATTATTATTCCTCTTTGATAAGATAGATTCTATAATTACTTTTTGATGAATCACCTCTACTTACATAGCTATAAAATGTGCCTATTGTTATTCCTAATTTTTCTGTTATTTCTGCACTATTTCCAACCATAATCAAATTTTCTTCTTTATCATAAACAACATACTGATTACTTCTTTTATTATTCATCAAATCCACCTCAAATCATGTTTAGGATCTTTAACTGCGTTGTAGCAATAATCAACAACAGTTTGATAAGATATACATAAGTCTTTTGATGCATCCCATGCTGATGAATATTTTTTAAACAACTGATTATTTATAAATTTTCCAACTTTTTTCTGTTCCTTCTTTCTAGAGATGCTTCTATATTCTTTTTGAGAAATGATTTCTAAATTTTCAACTGATATATTTTCCCAATTGCCATCTTTTAATATAACAAAGTCACTTTTATTCATTTTTTTAATAAATAATGATGCAATTAGATTTTTAGCATATCTTTCTTTTCTATTGAATCTTATTACCGCAATCGTTTCATTTCCTCTTTTTTTAGGAAAAGGATAGAGTTCAGTTATACATCCACTAGCCCATTTGATGTAGAATCTACCATCACGTGTTGCATAATATTTTTTGGCTTTTTTTCCAGTTACTTCTCCTATCAATATGCCATTCTTTTCATCATCTTCTACTAGGATGTATTTTCCTCTAAAAATACCTTGATTATTTAAAAAGCTAACTAACTGATATTCTTTAAAATCCAATTCTTTTAATAATTCTTTTTTTGAAATCTTTCCATATGACTTTGTAATATCATCTTTATCTAACATCAGATAATTCATTTCTTTTTACCTTTGCTAGAAAATTCATTATAGAGTTGATTCAATAAAAGAAATTCAATGCAGCCTAGACACAATAGAATAGCTAGAATGTTAGCAACTCTACCCGTCCATAAAAGCAAACATCCAAAAAACATAACCGCTACAATCAACACTTTCATCATGATTTTTTTCTTATTTGTCATTTTTTAGCTCCTTTCTCAATAAAAATAGTTCTTGTCTTAAACGTTTGTTTTCATTTCTATATTCAACAGCCATTTCACGATATCTCAATCTTTCATTATCGCATTGCTCATATCTAGTTTCTTGATAATCAAGTTCAATTTTTTTATGATCAAACAATTCTTGTTGACGTTTTAATTCATTTTGAAGTTTTTTATTTTCATAAACTAAGTGCAAATGTTTTTCTTTTGTCCAATTAATCAAGAAATCTTCTAACTTTTCTCTTTTTGTTGGTTCTTTTTCCGTTTCCTTTTTAGCTTTATTTGTCAAAACAAACTCACCTGCTCATATCCGTGTCTCTTTTTATCTTTTTCATAAAATTCAACCAACTTACTATGTTCACTAGTACCCCATGAATCATACCATTTGCCATCAATTTTATATGTGAAGCTATTAGCTTCTAATAATCCTTGATGTGGTATAAAGACATGTGTCCAGTCTTCTCTTCTTTCCATGTATACTGCATCTGGAAAAACTTTTTTTACATATTCATCTGCAGGTTCTAGATTATAATGATTTAACACCTTATCTTGATGTTCGTAGAGAATGTTATTTATCCAGATGGCTTTCATAGCTCAAACAATGTAGGCTGATTTAAAGAACGTTCTAAGTTTTGAATAAAATTCAATCCCGTTTTAAAATAACTTGCTTTGATTTCACAACCTATTCCATTTCTATTTAATTTAACCGCTGAATATGGCACAGACATAACTCCACCAAATGGATCAAATACTGTTTCACCCTCATTTGTGTACCACTTAATTAAATGCTCAATCAAATCTAATTGAAGTGGTGTCATGTGCTTTTCATCTTTTTCTTCCTTGGCAATTTTAGTGTTTAAGACATTTGTTCTTGATACTTTAGGTGATTCTTTACCAATACCCCAACATGGACTAGCTAAACGTGTCCATTGATGAAATTCATCATCGATATTTTCATGAATAACATGAACCCATTCATCTTCCCTTTCATGCTTTTGCATCAAGATAACGTAATCCGGCATTCCTGTACGTGTGATTTCAGCAAACTTCTTATAAGAGTTCCACAAGATAGATGCTGATTTAGTTCGTGTAGCTTCAATTTGAGGATCCTTAAATACTGTGATTTCTCCGTGATAAGTCCATCCATGATTTTGAAAAGCTTTGATGGTCATTCCTCTAAAATCTATCAAGCCCATTGCTCCATCTCTTCCTTTAAAAGTTGGAATCTGCATCACGTGTAATGCAATGATGCGCCCTGGGCGCGTAATTCTATAAAGTTCTGGAATCAAATAATCCATTTGTTGAAAGAATTCATTTAAATCTTTTACATTACTAAAATCTCTAGGATCATCACTGTAAGTATAAAGATTGGCAAATGGAATCGATGTGATTGTCAAATCAATACAATCATTTGGTAACTGTCTGCATACATTTACGCAATCATCATTGTATAATTTGTAACTCATATAAATGCAGGTAAATCAATCTTTTGAGATTGGTGTACCTCTTCCACCTCGCTTTCATTAAAATTCAATAACTGTATTTCTTGAACAGACATATCCATTTGATTTTTCAAATTATGCTGCAACTCTTTTTTCTTATTGACATTGTCCAAAATGTGAAGTTCAGTACTTCCTAAAACGATATAAGAAAAAACTGTATGCTTTTGTCCAAATCGATAGATACGTCGCAATGCTTGATGATAATTTTCATAAGAATAGGTCAATCCGCAAAAGATAACATTATGGCATTTTTGAAAGTTCATACCATAACCGAATATTTTAGGTTTTGAAATCAACACTCTTGTTTTTCCTTGTTTGAAATCCAATGCACATTGTTCTTTTCTTTGAGGTTTATCGCTTCCTCTTACTTCAATTGCTTCTGGAATGTATTTTTTTAATAAATCAGCTTCTAAATTTGTATCACACCAAATCAAGTATTGATCATCATCTTTCATGACTATTTCAGCACATTTTTTAGCACGAATATCAGCGGTTCTATTCTTTTCTTTATGAAATGAAGTAGCTGATGTTCCAATGTCTCTAAATAGTCCATGTTCAAAGCTATCATCAATTACATCAATATCGATAATGATATTTTTTTCAATAAGCTTAGGTAAAACGTAGTAATCTGCATCAAATCCTAGATCTTTTGGATTCTCGATATTGACTGACCACGAGCAACACCATCTATAGAAATCCTTTGTCGCATGACCTTTTAAGCGATATGTTCCTGTTTTCATATCATTTATGAAATAAGTTGCTAAAGCTTGTGCGGTAGTGACTATTCCTAAAAAATCAGCATGATTGAGCAATTCCATTAAATCGTTTGGTGCAGGAGTTGCGGTACAACATAACTTGTATTCAGTATCTTTAAATAAATTAGTTAAGTTTACTCTTGTTTTACCAGTAAAATTTTTTAAGATGCTTGATTCATCCAAAACTACACCAGAAAACAAAGAAGTATCGATATTATCCAACTGCTCATAATTTGTAATATAAAGCCCGTTATCAATAGAAAAATCATCTCTTAATACATGAACCTTATAACCTAATAGTGGAGCTTCTTCATAGGCTGTTTGTACAGTTACACCGAGTGGCGCAACTATCAATACTGGCTTGTCAGTATAAATATTTACTTGATGTGCCCATTCCAATTGTTGCAATGTCTTTCCCATCCCGCATGCTTCAAAAAGACAAAATCTTTTCTTTTTGAGCGCTTTTTTAACGATGGCTTTTTGATAATCAAATAAAACGGAGTTTAGATCATCAACTTCAATATCAATTCCATTTGTTTCTTTGATTTTCTTTTTTGATTCCAAAAATTCTTGATAATTCATTTTTTCACTTCCTTTTCAAAGGATACATAATCATTAAAGCTCTATGCTTTTGTTCAGTTATCATCGTCAGACGATAACCAATCAATCTATATTTATCAGCATAATTCTTTCTAAATATTTCTTTCATATCCTCATAATCAATGCATTCAAAGATGGCTCTTTTGTATGTTTTTTGCATATTTGACCTCCTCAAACACCTATATAACTATGACGTATAACCTATAATTATACGACATTACTTAAATCTCTCTAATCCTATATGTAGCAAGGGTTTCGAGAGATTTTGTTATTAAAAAACTTTTTCTATTTTTTCTTCTACTTTTTTTCATTTCCATCACCTCTTTTTTAATATTTGATTCTTTCCACATTCTTTTTCTTTTCCTCAACAGAAGTATTTGCGTATATTTCAGTTGTTTTAATATCCGAGTGTCCTAGAATCCTAGCAAGCTCTGTTGAGTTGCCACCGGCTTTTAAAAACTGGATAGAAAACATATGTCTGAATGAATGCGGGTGTGCCTTTGCTAAATCAATACCTCTGCACATTCCACATATCTTTAAAATTCTTCTTTCAACTGTTCTTTCTGATATCATTGAACCATCATTCTTTTTTTCTGATGGAAATAACGTACCAGATTCAATCTTTTTATCTTTGGCATATGCAAGTAGCTCTCTTCTCAAATCCCCTCGCATTGGAACACTACGTTCCTTTCCTTTGTTGAATACAGTTACATATTTTTTTGATTTGCTCTCTTTGATATTTTCAACTGTGTAATATTTAAGTTCTGATACACGAATACCGGTGTATCCAAATATCTTCATAATAATGTAAGTTTCCATATTTCCAGTCTTTTTAGCCTTTGATAGCATACGTTTAAATTCTTCTGGTTTGATGACATTTTCAATTGATGTCTTTTCCTGCTCTTTGATAACTTTCAAACGATAGTCACTTACATATGTTTTTGCCTTCGTAGAGTTGTATTCACCTTTTTCATTAAGTTCTACATATTTGACGAACTTATTGATAATGATGATGTAGTTATTGACTGTTTTAGTAGAAAAGTTTTCTACTATCTTTTTCTTGTAAGCAATCAAATCACTTTTTGCTACATCTTCTTTATCAAAAAAATCAACAAAATCATTTACAACTTTTCTATATTTGTTATATGTAGCTGCTGCTTTTTCATCCATAACTTCATCTTCAATAAATTCATCTATGTATGATTTAAGCATCGATTTTGTCAATTTTATTTTCATCTCAGATGTTTCTCCTTACGTTCTTTTTTTCAGTAAAGTTTTTCTTTCTCATACGCACATAGATGTAGTACATATGATTGACTTTGTTATAGCGGATTTCATGATCAAGATAGGTTTTAGATTTATAATTACTGTTCATATAGATTGATACATTTGTATCATCAGCAATCATATTTCTAATTTTCTTTTTTGAAAAAGACGTATAGCTTTTTCTCTCTCTTGGTTGTTTTAATCCTTTTGATGATTTCCATCTTTTTTTGCCTTTTGGATCTTTTGAAATGTAATTAGCTAAGCCAGTTAAACCATATTCATCTGGTTCTAGTTCTTTGATTTCAGTTCTTGTTCCATTTGTCCAAAGATCTTTCATGACTTTTCTATCAATCCCTTTTTCCATCAACAAGTGATGATGAACTTTTATCTTTTTTTGAGGATCATATTCAGTCACATATATCCATTTAGCATTCGGCAATCCCATCTTTTTTCTACGGTAATTGATTTTCCTGATATACTTGTATACTTCTTTTTCCGCTTTTTCTATCGTTGAAGGTCGGTTTTGATTACTATAAGTTAGATGTATTGCCCAATCATCAATAGTAAAGTTTTCATTTATCAATCTGATTAATCTTTTTTTAGCATTTTTCTCATTGAGATTTCTTTGTGCCTTCTTTGTTTTTTTGGGTTTCCATCTTTGAAAATCCTGTTTACTAAACAAAGGATAAAGCTCTACATCAAACTGATTTCCATGTCTTATTGTTTTAGCAACATAATGATGCTCAATGCTGTTTGTCTTTAGAAGACTCTCTATTTCCTTTTCTTCTAACTGATTGATAGGTGTATCATACAAAGATTCATAGTCATATTCTTTATCTGTGTATTTCTTTTTTGTCGACTTGTTAGGACGCATTACAAGAGATACAAGACATCATAGAAACTATATTTTTAATAGAATATATCTACTTTTTTAATAGAAATATGCTATAATGATTGTGTTAGGTTAATATAATTTCTAGATGCCATTGACCATTGGTTGATGGTCTCTTTTTTTATTGAAAATATTTATCTATGAAATCCTTGTTTTCTTGATACATCTCACCAGCTAAAAGATCATTTGCTTCCAAAAGAACTTTTCTTTTATTTTCTTGCTTATTCAAAATCGCACATAGCTTCCCAAAAATCATTACATCACTCAAATAATAATGTGCAGCTAACGTATCAAAATCATCACATACACCCGCATTTTCAAAATGTTTGATGTTTTTTAACACATAAATATTTAGAAAATCATTGTATGTATCTCTTTGTCCGTCTTTTGATTCGATTGATGACAAATCAAGAAACAACTGAGTTGATACTGGACTGCAGTATTTTTCAGTATCCATATTTTTTCTCCTTTCAAAAAAATAAAAAGCTATTATCAAAACGTATTTATCACTTAAAAACATCGTATTTTTCTCTTTTTATGTTTGTAATTAAAATCATTTTGCAAATTTTGAGGTATGAGAATGATTGATAATAGCTTTTTAGAGGTTATTACCTCTTAGCAATCATAGAAATATTTTTGTTAAGGGCTTGTGCATCGATTGTAGTAAGAGTCTCTATGATTGCTAACAGATAAAAACTATCTGTTATTTATATAAGTCTTTAGAAAAAAACAGTTAATAATAAATCGGCTATAATAGTTAGGATCTTAGCAATAAATAAAAGTATAATTATAACTGTTGCCAATCCTTTGAATGATAAATTTTCAATTTTCATTTTTTAATTCATCCATTTCTTTTAAAATACGTTCCTTTTCATTATGCATTTCCCTAACTTGATACTTTAAAGCACTTACTTTATTTGCTAATTGAAACCACATTTCTTCTAATTTTTTGTAATCTTTTATTAAAAGCATGATTATAATTGCTTGAATCACATTGACTATAAATGAAATTAACAGAACCATATGAATTCTCCTTTCAATGTTAATATTGAAGTTTCTCAACTGAGAGGAACCTGCCATCTGAAGGAAGTTCAACAAATGAAATACATACGTACAAACAAATACTAGTAAATGGTATTTAATTTAATGACAAGTTCCTTTCAGCTGAGAAAATATTTTTATTAAACTTTATTTAAGATTTCTTCCATTTTTAGTGACAAATCTAATGTTCTCGCTGTTTCAATAGCATTAAATAAATAATGATATTCATCTTTGCTGATAATGTCTTGGAGATACATGATTTCAACGTATGCATCTAACTTTCCGCTAAAATAATCTTTCAAATCTTCAGTTCTTAGAAGATCTAAAAAACATCTGTCAAATCTAATGATTAAAATAGTTTGCTTATTTTTTACGACTTTCATTTTATAAATCTCCTTTCCTATTGATTATTAGAAATAATTTTCAAGATTTCATACATTGTTTTATTTAGCTGAATAATGTTTTGGTTTATCTCTTCTAGTTTTGAATCTCTACGTTCTTCAGCTTCTTCTTTCAGCATTATTTCAAATTCTTCACCATTCAAAATTCCACCATTTTCTAAAATCTTGCGTAATGAGTGTTTTTTTATTTTCTTTTCAATTTTGTTTCCACTGCAATAAATGTTCATATATTTATTTATACCTTTCTAGGAAACTTCTCGCTTAGCTGCTTCTTTAACTTCCTTTGCTGTTAATCCCATGAAATCTAACAACCTGTTAACTAGAATCACGTTGAAACAGTTTTCTAATCCTTCAGCTTCTACTTGACTTCTAATTTCGTGATAAATTTTGCTTGCTTTTGTACTTCCACATGGCACAAATTTAGCTACCTCACTGCATGTTAAATATCCTTTATTGATATATTGCAATCTGGTTTGATTGATTTTAGAGGTATCTATAATTTTTCTTGGCATTTTTCATCACTCCTTTTCTACTTTTGATAGCTGTACATCTTGTTTGTCAAAATGACATTTTAGTATCACTTATTTGTTGTAGTATTTTCCATTTTCACGTGTCTCCTTTTTTTATTTTTAGTGGTAGTATTTTCCTAACTATGTTAAGCATTCTGAAATAATTCTTTTATATCTCCATTAAATTTGAGATAGTCAAGAATATGTTTACATTCTGATAAAGTAAATTCATTTTTTCCATTTAGTTTACAAGAAACTGTACTTGTTGAAATATCTAGCTCTTTCGCTAACATTTCCCTTGTAATCTTTTTTTTCTTCAATTCTCTTTCTAAAATGTAATACATTCCTTTTTCTCCTTTCTGATGTACGATATTTCGTTTATCTAACTCAAATATATACGCTATAACGTATATTGTCAACTAAATTTCGTATATTTTTACGCTTTTTCGTTTATTGTTGTTGAATTTCGTATATTTTTAATATAAAGTTAAGTTATAGAAAGGAATGATTAACATGTCTATTGAACAAGAACTAAAGCAGCTGATGATTGCTAAATCTTCTAGTGTTCGCCAATTTGCTATAGATGTAGAACTACCCTATACAACTATTATGTCAATGTTAAATAAAGGAATCGGAAATGCAGGAGTAAATAAGATCATTAAAATTTGTGATTATTTAAAAATTGATGTTGATGCACTTGCAGAAGGTAGGATAGAAGAAAAAATGAATCATGGTTCAAATCTTAGTTATTCAGAACAAGAACATATTGAAAAATATCGCTCTTTAAATAAGGATGGCAAAGAAATAGTCGATATTATTTTAGAAAGAGAGTATCAGTTTTTAGAATATCGTAAAAAAATTGAAGATATTAAAGGAAGTGAAAAATAATTATGGATAAATATTCTAGAAAGAGCAAAATTTTAATTACTGTTTTTGGTGGATGGTTTGGTCTGCATCATTATTTAAGCAAAAATTATAAAAAAGGTGTGCTTTATACCCTTACTTGTGGTGGCTTTTACATTGGATGGATTATTGATATAGTTAAAGTTTTAAAAGATAAGACAACAAGTGAGGATGTACAATTAAAAGAAGAACCAATAAAAAATGAAGTAAATAACAATTCCATCAACGATAATATAACAATCAATAATGAAATCCCTGTTATTGATTTATCTGCTGAATATCAAAAAGTTAAAACATTGGATATGCCAAAAGATTATGTAACTATCGATGTTGAAACTACTGGTTTGGATTTTAACAATGATAGGATCATCGAAATTTCGGCTATTAAATATATAAATAATAGCGAAGTCGATTCATTTTCTTATCTCGTTAATCCAAATATGAAATTAAGTGAAACAATTATAAGGATTACTGGTATAACAAATGAAGATTTAATAGATAAACCTACAATTGATGAAGTTTTACCTAAATTCATTCATTTTATTGAAGACTATACATTAGTTGCTCATAATGCTTCTTATGATTTTAAAATGATTACAGCTGAATGTAATAGAAGTCGTTTGGATGTGATTAAAAATAAAGTTGCTGATACATTAGTTTTTGCTAAAAGATATTACTCAAAAAAGGAAGTTGAAAATTACAAACTAGAGACATTTAAAAAATATTTTAATTTAGACTATCAATCACACAGAGCACTTGCTGATTGCTATACGTGTGCGTATCTTTATCAACAATGTTTAGAAAAATATAAAGAATCAATGCCACAATTAAACGATGATGAAGTAAAAGTATTAAAAATAGTAAAAGATATTTTACAAAAAAATAATCTTGATACTTCTGCACTACGTGGATTTTTATTAAGTTCTAATGTATTATCAATATCTATTTTTTATAGCATTTTTAAAATAAAATGTAGAGGAAAATTAAAATATATTTTATTTGATAGCAGCATAACCGAAGAATCATATGATTTTTCAAATTTTGAATTAGCTGCACCTAGTAAAAGTGAAAATTCAAATTTCAGAATTCTATATAGTGATGTAAATGAATTATATGAATTAGAAAAAATTATTGTAGATGAATATTTAAAAACAAAAAATAGTGCAGACTATTACATTAAAGAGGTTTCTTCTGGCAAAAGAAATTTTGATGATTATTTATTAACTGGTTATAAAATATAAAAAAATCAGTGGCTGGCACCACTGATCGTTACACATGAAAATGGAAAATACTACCACATATTTTCTTCAAAACATAAAAAAACTTTTTATGCTTTTTCCCTCATGAGCAAATTTATTTTATCATATCTGCTCATGAATTTAAAGTTACAAACAAAGAATCAGTAATTAGTATAAAATATATCATTAATTACGATTTAATATTAAAAAATACTTTATATTACTTAAAAGAAAGGATATGACTATTTATGTCAGTACATAAAGATGAAAAGACCGGCAAATGGTATTACACTGGTAAGTATCGTGATTTAGCAGGAAAGCGACATGATTATAAGAAAAGAGGTTTTAGAACCAAGAAAGAAGCAAAGACTGCAGAAGATGCATTTTTATTAAAAATTAAAGGCGGTCAAGGAAGAATTAAGATGAATGCTTTAATTGAGCTTTATCATCAAGAAATGTCAAATGTAGTAAAAAAATCCACTCTTGACTTCTATAAAATGCTAGAAAGAAAACATATCAAACCTTATTTTGATGATAAATTCATTGACACAATTAAAACAATAGATATTACAAAATGGAATAAAGAAAGAGCTTTATACGGTAATAATGGCGGGGCTTATAGTGATGAATATATAAATCATATGTATTTACATATGTCAGGATTATTGACATTTGCGGTAAATCACAAATTACTTGATGATAACCCCTGCAAATACGGAAAACCATATAAAGATCCAAATAAAAAAATCGAAGAACAAAATAGTGTGGAAAACTTTTGGGAAGTTGATGAATATAATCGTTTTATAAAGACTGTTGAAAATATCGATCATAAAGATGCTTATGAAACATTATTTTTAACTGGTTTGCGGATTGGAGAATTATGTGCTCTACGTTGGTGCGACTTGGATTTTAAGAATAAAAAACTAAGCGTTAAAGGAACATTCAGCCCTGCAGCTAAAACTGTAACTAGTCCTAAAACACCTGTGTCAGTAAGGACAATCGATTTGCCAAAGCGATTAAATAAAACACTTGAAGAACGTTATAATAGAAAATACAAATTAGATGGCTTTACTGAATATTATTATGTATTTGGTGATATCGTTCCTACATATCCTGGAACTTTCCGTTATCGTTTTAGAAATGATTTAAAAAAGACGAATTTAAAATATATAACTATTCACGGATTACGACATAGCCATGCTAGTTATTTGCTTTCTAATCCTATGATTAGCGAGGGGTTAATTGCTGAACGAATGGGACATTCTATTGAAATGCTAAGAAAAACATATGCTCATATTTATGAAAAAAGACGTACTGCATTAGTTGAATATATAGAAGAATTATAATTTTGTCGTCCATTTGTCGTCCATAAATTAAAAAAACCTCGTAAATTCGAGGTTTTTTACTAATTAGTCTAAATCAGCACCGTTTGATTCGAATGCTTTTTTGATCCATTGATATGATTTTTTAGGAATACGTTTCATATCTCTTAAATCTTTGTTTGTTCTATTAACATAAACAAACCCATAACGTTTATCCATATTACACATACTTGCTAGAATATCAATTGGTCCCCAAGTAATATATCCTAAACAATCAACACCATCTTCAAAGATTGCATTTTCCATTTCTTTGATATGATCTCTATGATAATTAATACGATAATCATCTTCAATTGTACGACCTTCAGCTAACATTTGATCTACTTCTTCTTGACTCATATCTTCACGCCAACCAATACCATTTTCAAGAACGAATACTGGAAGACCTGTTCTATGATGTAAATCATTTAATGTCCATCTAAATCCAACTGGATCGATTTCCCAATCCCATTCATTTGCTTCACAATGAGGATTTTTAATTTGTTTTTCATTTACACATTCATGAGCTGGTCTTTCATAATCAAATTCACCTGTTTTAACAGTGTTTGAACGATAATAAGAGAAAGCAATATAATCAACAGTGTATTTTAATAATTCTTCGTCACCTTCTTCAAAAGTAGGCATCCATCCTCTGTTTTCAAGATAAGCATTCCAATAATCAGGATATTTACCTTGAGCAAATGTATCAACTAAGAAACCATTTAATAAATTATATCCTTTAGTAGCAAAGAAATTATTTTCTGGACTATTTTCATAAGCATAAATATTAGTAATAGCACCCATACCACAGAATTTAGCATCTGGTTGCATTTGTCTTAAAGCACGAACAGCTTTACAGTGAGCCATCATAACATTGTGGTTTACTTGATATAAGTGTTTTGGATAGCTAACTCCTTCAGGAATAACTTCAGCATTAGAAACACGTAACATCATACTGTGTAAGTTTTGTTCATTGAATGACATCCAATGTTTAACACGATCTCCAAATCTTTCAATACAAACTTTAGCATATCTTTCAAAACAATCTACAACATAACGAGATGCAAATCCATTATATTCTTTTACTAAATGATAAGGCATATCAAAATGAACTAATGTAATCATTGGTTCAATACCAGCAGCTAATAACTTATCAATTAAATCACTATAGAATTTAACTCCTTCTTCATTAACTGGTTCATCTAATGTTCCATTAGGAATAATACGTGACCAACAAATAGAGAAACGATAAAAATTAAATCCCATTCCTTTCATTAATGCAATATCTTCATCATAACGAGTATATTCATCAATAGCATCGTTCCAATCAGAAAATTCAGGATTCATAGGTCTTACATCATAAACACATAAACCTTTTCCTCCTTCATTTCTATGTCCTTCTGTTTGGAATGATGAAACTGATCCACCCCAATAAAAATTTTTTGGTAATTTTCTTTCCATAAAATGTTCTCCTTTTTTATATCCACCTAACATTTTAATCATCTCATCTTGAAAGTAAATATCTTCGATATTCCTTTTTATAATGTTTCATATTTAATTAAAATAAAACCCATTTCATGAAACTTTGTTTCATGATATACTAAAAAAGGTGATAAAAATGAGTATAATGACACAATTAGAATTTGAGTTAGATTTCTCTCATTCAGAAAAAGAAATCGCCCATTATATATTAAACGAGGGAGAAAAAGTTTTAAACCTTTCAATTAAAGAACTTGCTAAAAAAACCTATACTTCTCCAGCTACTATTGTAAGACTTTGTCATAAATTAGGTTTGGAAGGTTATGGTGATTTTAAAATCAAATATTCTGCTGAATTACAATTTGATTTAGCTCATACAGATCGTATAGATGTTAATTTTCCCTTTAATGAAGAAGATAATGATTCCATGATTGCTTATAAACTAGCTAGTTTAAATCAAGAAGTCATCGCGGAAACCATCCAATTGATTGATTTTGAACAACTTCATCAAATAGTTGAACTACTTGATCAAAACAAAGATATTGATATTTATGGAACAGGAAATTCATTACTTGCAGCTATGTCTTTCCAACATAAAATGATGCGAATACAAAGAAACGTTAATCTCAAAATGCTCGCTGGAGAACAAGTCTTTATGTCTTATAATTCCAATGAAAACAAAATAGCAATGATTATTTCTTATTCAGGAGAAACTAATGAACTTATTAAAATAGCAAAAATATTAAAAGAAAAGAAAACACCTATCATTGTTTTAACTTCAATTGGTGATAATCGACTTTCCCATTATGCTAACTATATTTTAAATATTGGATCACGGGAAAAGATTTTTACCAAGATAGCCCCTTTTGCATCACAAACATCAATTGAATATATTTTAAATGTGATCTTTTCTTGTTTATTTAAAAAGAATTATCAAAAAAACATCCAAAATAAAATAAGCTATGATAAAGAAAATGACGTTCGTCATCCTCTTCATAGTCCAGTTAATGATATTATCGATTAAAGCACACGATCTTTAATTCTCTATAATTAACATAAAATTAAAATACAAAAATAGCCAATGGTCTTTCCATTGGCTATAATTTGTTTATTTGTTTTTTCTTTTCTTCATCAGAACTTTTATAATTTTCAGGAAGAGATAGTTTCATAGATTGAACACCTAATAACTCCATAACAATATGTATATCCATACAACTTCTTAAACATCTTTCTTTATACATATTCCTTAAATCCTTAAAAGTTGTCTTAAAACCTAAAATATGTCCTATACGATCTAAACCTCTTTGTAACTTAGTAAAATCACTCACTACATCTTGACAAGAAGTTAAATAACAATCTTTATCAACACAATCTAAATATTCTTGTAAATAAAAAAACAACTCCTTTGGAATTGTAATATCTCTTAAAATAGGCCATTCAACATCATATATATCATAAACAGTTTTAGATCCCTTTTCATCATTTTTTACCCTTTGTGTTCTTTTACTTATATGAATCAATTGTTTATCTAAATCTATATCACTTACTTTTAAAGCACATATTTCTCCTATCATCATCCCTGTATCCATAGCAAGTAAAATACTTAAACATATATCATTCTTTTCTTTCATACAGTATTGATGTAATTGATTAAATTGTTTATCTGTTAGATATTCGTTTTCTTTTTTATCTTGTTCTATTTTAACTAATGAAAAATCAATATGGTTTAAACCATATTGATCTTCATAGGTGATATAGATTGCTTTTAAGACATTCTTAATACTTTGTACAATACTTGATGATAATCCTTTATTAATGAGTTTCATCAAGTATTGTTTAATTACTTCTATATTTAATTGTTCTAATGTATTCTTTTCAAAGAAACTTATTAAATAATTATTTATGATCATCTCATACTTATTATATGTAGACGGTTTTACATCTTCCTTCTTACTTCTTAACCACTCAAAACATAATGTTTGACTATTAAGCAATGGGGTTCACCTCCTATTTAGTCTCTTCTAAATAGATCTCTTGTATATACTTTTTCTTCTACATCATCTAAACAACTATCATAGCGATTAGCTATGA